>JAEEGK010005559.1_pt1 | contig 30472 bp, 16 predicted proteins | sample 8958771 | NCBI WGS metagenome assembly JAEEGK01 (sample SAMN16246547, study PRJNA631951) | gut metagenome | biome: gut microbiome; feature: rumen; material: SC-attached | host: Bos | place: Iran: Karaj | collected 2018-10 | reverse complement strand
TATATAGATTTCTTTTATTACTCATCAATAGGATAAATTAAAACTTAATAATTTAATATATTATTATCATAAAAATAGATAATTATTTCTCAACAATTATTTAATTAAGGCAAATATATAAAAAAAGTAAATTTATAATTTTATTTTCAAAAAAAAATAAAAATAAACCAAAAAAAAATAAAATGAAACGAAAAAAAGATAGATTTGGAAAAAATGAATATTACAATGATCACAATATATCAGGTTTAAAAGTATTTGATGGAGAAGATTTAGAATATCAAGATAGAATGAAATTACAAATATTTCAACAAAATGCATAGATTCAACAACAAAAATATGAGAATGAAATAAAAGCTCAAGAAGAAAGAGATGAACAAAGAAGATATGCAGAACAAACTTTATCAATAAATAGATGAAAGTATGTTAGAAGCTGAACATGAACAAAAAATTAGAGATATGAATTATTTAACTTATAATTATAATAGAAAATTATCTCAAATGAAAAAAGAAAAAGATGATAAAGATAAATATGCTGAAGATCAATTAGATTTATATAATAATCAAGATGCTGAAGATACTAGGAATAGTGCTTATAATAGAATGAAACAAGAAAGCGATCAAGCTATTAGTGAAATTTAAGGTTATTTTTTTTATTTTTTTTTGGTTTTATTACTTTTTTTTTAAGTAAAAAGTTACTTTAATAACATTATTTTTTTATTTTTTTTTACATTTTTTTTCTTATTATTTTTAAATTTTATTTATATTATAATTATTCATCATATTACATTCCTATATTTTTTATTAAGTTTCCATATAATAAAAATATTTTTTGCCTGTAAAATCTATTTTTTAAATAGTTTTTTTCTTTTGCAACAGATAAATTCATTTATTATAATATTTATATTTTTGTATCTTTTAATTTACTCTTTCAAAGGATAGCTTTAATAATTTTTAATTTAATTATCATATAAAAATAAGATAATTATAAAATATTATAAGAAATTACATATTTTAAAATAAATTATGTTCCCTTTTCCTCTGAATAATCTATAATTTAACAATAGAAATATATAAAAAATAAAGAATGTATTCAAAAGGTTTCCTTTTATATTAGATAAACAAAAAATAGATAATTTTATATAATTTCATTGATATTTTTGTTTGTATATCCCTATTAGTATTAAAATAATAGTATAAATATTTAATATATTTGAATACTATCAAATTGTTTAAAAATTTTTTCAATTAATTCAAAAAATAATAATTATTTTTATTTTATTTAGATTTAAACAATTTTTTATAAATATACACCTAAAATGTAAAAACCTGCAATAAATAACTGGAAAAATTTACATTTAATTTATAATTTTATCTATTTATTTGAAAATCATGATAATCATATAACTTAAATGAATTAAATATTTTTATAATCCAAGAGTTTTAATATTTAAACTAGATTTTGATGAATTTTGCATATTTCCTCTATTATCTAAAATAGTAATTGTTTCATATAATTTATCAAAATTTTCAATATAATTTGAAGCTTTAGATGGTTTTTTTTCAATTACAGTTGTATATATATAAATATTTGATAATTGTTCCTCTAATTCTTTTTGAATTTTATTTAAATAACTAAATAAAATTTCATCATTTTCAGAATTCCCAATAGCCCAAATAAAATCAGGATTTTTCTCTTTCATAACCATATCTTTAATAATATGAGAAGCAAAAACTCCTTTATTAATATTTTTATTTGATATTTTAATATGATTAATTCCTTTATTAATTTGCAATTTAATATTTTTAATTGAAGATTCTAATTTATTCATAATTTGTTTAGAATATAATAAACCTTGTTCAGCATCACATTCTTCATAATTCCATATTATACAACTTTGTTGAATTTCAATTGAAGCTCCTTCACAATTTTTAGTGTAAGGTTCTAACATTTCTATTACTTCTGTGATCCATATATTTGATATTAAATCTGTATATAATTTATTAAAATTATTTTCTGAAGGTACTTTAAAAGAAAATCCATTTTCACTTACTAAAAATAAGTGATTTAAATCTTTAAATTCATTTAATAAACTTGTTTCATTATTTTTTGACATAATATATATTAAGTTTTTTGAATCTTTTCCTAATTCATTTAATAAAGATATTATTTTTTGAGTTTTATTTAAATCTATATCTTCTAAATTAAAAAAAATTAATCTTCTTGATGACAATTCATAATTATCAATTAACTCTTTTGAATTTAATTCTGTTATTTTATTTTGATTTTTCATAAATTTAAAATTTAATCCAATTCCAGAACTAATAAAGTATTCTTGAAAATTATTAGCATTTTTAATATCTTTAAAAATAGAAAATAACCATTTTTTACAAGAACTTCTTTTAACTAAATTAAAATCATTTTTTTTATTATCTTTCGATATTTTTTTATTATCTTTAGAATTTTTTTTATCACATAAATTTTGATAAACTTTAATGAAACCTTCATGAATAGATTTAGAATCAAAAGGAATAATTCTAATAGAATTAGCTAAAGTAGGATTAATACATTCAGAAAACATATATTCAACTAAATTAGTGTCATTTAAAAAAATTTTAATAAGTAAAAATTCATATAATCCAAGAGAATAACTTCCTCTTTTTGATGTTCTTACAAAACAATTTGCACTTGCTAATATTGCTAATCTTTGACTATAAGAATAATTACCAACTTTTATAATAATATTATTTTCTTTATTTTGATTACAAATTTCTTCTGAAAATTTCTTAATTTGATTTATTAAGTTTTCTTCATCTTTTGATAAAATAAAATTATTATTTTGATCTAATTCTTCAGAATCAATATAAATATATTGATAATATATTATTTTATTTTTATTTTCACCTAAATCTTCAATAAATCTTTTTAAACCTTCTAATTTTTGAATAATAGTAATTAGAAATTGAATTCCATCCATTGAAACAAAAACAAATTTATCTTGATTAACTTCTTTTAATTCATTATATAATATTTTAAATTTTTCTTTTTCTATAACATGTTTAATTAAATCAGGTTCAGGAGAAATATTACTTACTCTAACTATTAATTTTCTTCCTAAATAGCTTAAAACAATATCACCTTGTAAAGTTGAACTATAATCAACATTTAATAAAACTTTAGCAGCAGTTAAAAAATTTCTATTAGATTCAAATATATGAAAACCAATTACAGAACAATTTAAAAGTGATTTTAAAATTTCTTCTCTGAATGGAAGTTGCATAAATACATCTATACTTGGAAAATGTCTATGAATAAAATATCCTATTGATATTTTCTCTACTATTTTATGCTTAAAGTTTGAACACATTGAATATAATAATGAAGGAATTAAAAAATAACATAAATCATTTATCAATATTAAACTTTTTTCTGTTATAATATTTAATAATTTATCTGTTGTTATTTCATTAAATGTTCTATATAATTCAAATTGCTTATCTAATGAAATAAATGTATTACAAAATTTATTAGTTGTCATATAGTGAAATATTGGATCAACTGATTCTTTTAATATATTTATTAATTTTTTATATATTGATTCAGTTATTTGTAAAGGGAACATTTTATATTTTTTTTCTAATAAATCATAAATTTCACTTAATTCATCTTTATTAAAAGTATAAAATTTATTTAATATTCCAACCCATTTTATATTCTTTTCATTTTTAGTAACAAAATAAAGATTTCTATAAATTGGTTCAGTTACAAATTTAATTCTCCATTTATTATTATCATCTTTATTATTATTTTTAATGACATAAACAGGTAAATATAAAGAACAAATAATTAAATCATCATCAATAGTAATTTCCTTATCTTCAATAATATCTTTATCAATATTATTACAATTATTTTCATCAATACTATCATTAGATTCTTCTTCGCAATTTAATTCAGGTAATAAATCTTCATCACCTTCATTTTCATAAAGAATATTTTTTTTATTATCATTATCAACTAAATCTTGTAAATTGATTTTATTATTAATATTATCTCCATTAATATTAATATTAGAATCCATGATTTTAGAATCAACTTCAAAATCATAAAAATTATAATCATCTTTTGAAGGAGTATTAGGTATTGAAAGAGGAATTGAAGGAGTAAATTTTTCAATTGTACTTCCTGGATCATTTATAACTAATCTAAAATAATTACCTACTTTTACTCTTCTATTTGCATTATTTTCTGTTTTTTCCCATTGAACAAATTTACCATCTTTAAATATTAAATATTTATATTGAATTTCAGAATTTTGACGTGCTATTATATTTTCTTTACTTTTCCATAAAGGGTAATCTTGATTATTTGTTATCATCCTTTCACTATTTTCTATCGACCAATTTCCTAATGATGGAATATTTCCTGTTATATGAATTTCTTCTCCTGGAAATGTTTGATGCATAAATTTAAATTGAACAAAACAATTTTTTTGTTCTTCCATTTATTTAGCAAAAATATTTAATTAAATGATAATTTACTTCAATATTTAAAAAATTATTTAATATATTAAAAATAAAAAAAAATGTCAATAGAAAAAAATAATTCGATTATATTATTTTTATTTTTGAGAATTATTTATATTTTAATCAATTATATATTATATCTTTTGTTTTTTGAATTTTTTTCAAAAAATTCAATAATGAGTAAATTACAAATTATAAAATTAATATTCTGTAAGACTCTAAAAATAATTTTTTGAGTGTTTGTTATTTAATTATTTTCATCATAGCAATAATAACTTCCTTATCATTCATTTCCATATTATACTTATTATTTATTTTTCCATTATTTATATTATTATTATTGATAGTATTATTTATATTAAATCCCATATTATTATTATTTTGATTTGAATTTTGATTTCGGGCATTTATATCAAAATTGTAAATCATTCCATTTGAGTTTTGAGAGTTATTATTAATATTAAAATTATTTCCATTATTATTATTATTATCCAATGAATTCATTTATTTATTGAGTTTATATTTTGTTTATTCATCTTTAAAAAATTGATGATGCTCATATTTTGATTATTATTCATTAAATTGAAATTTTGATTATTAATTTCTAATATATTTCTATTTGATTATTATTCATCATATTATTTCCTGTTTAAAATTTATTGTTCCTTCACAAATAAATCTAAAATATTATTATTTTGTTTTTGAATTATCATTATTATTTCTATATGAAGGTTCTTCATCCATTTTTTGAATAAAAAATGAAAGAAAAGGTTCAATTTTTTCCCTTTTTTAACACTTACCTATCTTTCCATTGTTCTTCTTATCTTCAATAACTCCTAAAGATATTTCCATCATAATTTGACCAATTATTTTATAACTTTAAATATTATTAACCAATTGAGAATTACCTTTTTGTAAAAATTTCAATATAATCTATTTAATTCTTTGTTATTTTTTTTCATATTTTACTTTATTAATCAATTCATTTGAAATGCCAATTACATTGCTTAATTCAATTTTATTTTTTAATCACTTTTCTATTTCTTCTCATATTATAATAGTTTTAAATCTAAAATTAATTGATTCAACTTTTGAAGAAGCAATATTATTTATATTATTATTAGTTGATATATCATTATTATTATATCAATTATTATAATAATTACTTTAACAAAACTATTTTCTTTTAAATAATTTCATAAGAACTAGAATAATTTTAGGGAAATTAACATAATTTGTTCTTTCAAAGATTTATAAATTGAAAAAAATTAGGAATTTGAAAGAAAATTTTTAATTGAACATCAATAATATCATTTCTATTATTAATTATATTGTTTAATGAGGATAAAAAACTTTAGATGAAACTTGTGACCACATTGCATATTTACATTCATTAGAATAATCTAATAAATCTATAGCTAAAATTTGTATTATTAAATCATTATCTTATTTTCCATTTTATTATAGAACAAAAATTTAAAACTTCATCTACTCTTTTTAACAATAATTCCAAAATCTTTAAATCAAATTTGAAGAAGTACAATATTTTTTATCATTTTTATATTTTTTATAATAAAATTAATTAATTTATTTTATTATTTGTAATTTAAAAAATTTAATTTATGGAATGAAAGTATAAATCATATTTTTAATTTATAAAATGAAATTAAAATTTGAATATTATTTAATTTACCTTTCATTTTCTTTTTAAATTAATTTTTAGTTTCTTTTTTTGTTTTTGTTTAATAACCTAATTTAGTTCTTCTCCAATTTCTCTTTTTTGCATTATATCTTATTGTATTTCCCGTTCTATATCTTATCCAATTTGGAATTTGTCTATTTTGTTTTATTTTTTTACCAAGTCTTTTTTTTAAAGCAAATGTTTTCTAAAATATTAAATTATCCCTTACCATTTTCTTAGATATTGAATATTAATATAAAAAAAAATTAATTTAAAAATAAAAATTAAATAAATTAAATTCTTCTTTTAAAAAGAAAAAATAAAAATTAATAATGAAAAAAAAAAATAACAAATTTGTTTAATGAAAATAAAACAATAAAAATAATCTATATATTTATTCATAAAAGAAAATTTTTAATATTTAAATTAAAGCAAAATAAATTAAATAATTCTTCCTATATCAGAAAAAAATGTCTGGTACTAACAACCATCAAAAACAGTATATTTTATGTCTTTCAACAAGAACTTGGGTAAGAGACAGTCATGGATTATATGATTATGAATCATCTCAAACAAAAAATTTAAATTTAGTTTTAGGAGACTCAGTTCAAATTTCAAGAATTAAAAATGATCTTCATACTACAGAAAAAGATAAAGAAATCCCAAATGAGGAAGAACTAATATTAAATATTAATTATCAAAGAAATGATATTTATACTATTGACAATCCAGTTAATTTAATGATGCAACCAACTGAAGAAAATATTAATAATTTATCAAATAAAATTTGGTATGTTTTAAAATCAGAAGATACTACTTCTCCAAATTTACAAACAATAAATAATATAAATGAAGATTACCATTTATGTAAAAATGATATTATAAAATTAGGAAGAGTAAAGTATGCTTTAAATCAAATTTATATACCTGATAAAAAAAATATTATTGATATTGATCTTCCAAATAATGATTTATCATATAATATAGAAAAAATAAATATTCATTCTGAACCTGCTTTTAACTTCATTTACCAAGTTAAAAATAATAATTTAAGTGAAAATGAAGAAGAAAATATGTGTAAAATATGTTATAGTAATGATAATAGTGATGATAATCCATTAGTTCATTTATGTTCTTGTTCAGGAGGAATTAGATTTGCTCATTATTTTTGCATTAAAAAATGGATGGAAACAAAATTAATATTAAAGGAAAATGATAAAAAAACCGTTAAAAGTTATAACATAAAATCATTTAATTGTGAAATATGTAAAACTCCTTATCCATGTAAGTTTACTATTTTTTAATAAATTTTAGATAGATTTAAACTAGAAGGAAAAAAACAAATATTTAACTTAATTGATATAGAAAAACCAAAAGGAGATTATATTATGTTTGAATCATTAAATCAAGTTAAAGACAATAGTAATATTAAATCAATTCATATTATTTCTTTAACTGATGATATAATTAAAATTGGAAGAGGACATGAAAGTGATGTTAGAATTAATGATATTAGTGTTTCTAGAGTTCATGCTTTATTAAAATATGATAAAATTTCTGGAAGATTATTATTAAGAAATTTAAAAAGTAAATTTGGAACTCTTGTTCTTTTAAAAAGACCTTTTGTTATTAAAAATAAAAAAATTGATTTACAAGTTGGAAGAACTTTTATTGAAGCTTCTTTAATTAATATGAAAGAATTTGAAATGTTAAAAAGAGAAAAAATTAGAAAAAGTGAAAAAGAACTTTTGAAAAAAAGTTTAGTTAATAAAGTTTTTGATGGGGAAAAAGATCCTAATTTTAAAAGTTTTAATGGGAAAAATAAAGGAAGAAAAGATAAATAAATATCATTTTTTTTTGAATAAAATGTTTGTAAGTAAATTTTCTAATTTTTTATAATTCAATTTTTTTTATTTCCAAAAAAATATTAAAAATTTAATTATTAATTTTCATAATTAAATTATTTTTAAAAAATGTCTTTAAACATATTGAAACAAAATAAAACATTTCCAATTGAACAAAATTCAAATATAAAAAATATTCAATTAAAAAATAATAAAAAAGAAAATCAGAATAAATTAAATTCCCCAGAAAATGAAAAAGAAAAAGAAAAAGAAAAAAATAAAATTCAAATACAATCAAATTCTTTAATTCAATGTACCGTTATGGTAATATATTCTTTTTCTCAAATAACATTTACATCAATTATACCATCACATAAAAAAGGAGAAAATTATATAACATTAAATGAAATAATATCTCAATTAGAAAAGGAAATTCCATTAGATAATTTTCAAATATCATATTATAATGAAAATCAAAAAGAATATATTTTAATAGGTAAATATCCTTTAAACTTAGATAAAGAAATTTTAATTGAATATAATTCCACTAAAATTATAAATGATAATATATTTATTAAATTAAGACTTAGACAAATTTTTGACAGGGAAAATTTACTTAAAATGGAATTTGTAGAAGGAGAAAATGATAATGGAGAAGAAGCAATTCAAAAATTTGAAATTGGAGAAAATAATAAAACCAAAAGAGCAAAAGAAAGAAAAATTGGTTATATTATTAGAAAAGTATATATGTGGAGAAAAATGTATTCTGGATTTATTGATGAAAGAGGAAGAAGAATAAAATTAACTTTAGAAGAAGCTGCTGATAAAGTTGGTATTAGTAAAAAAAGTTTAGATGATTATTTAATTCAATTAAGAATTGGAAAAATGCTAGGTTTTAATTTTAATGAACATCAAAATGATAAAGTAGGTATTTTAAGAAGTTATGTTAGGAAACATAGAAAGGAATTAACTGATAAAAATAATGATTATTAAAGTTTTTTGTTTTATCAAATATAATTATTAATTAATCTTATTTATATAAAAATTATAACTCAACATTTTAATATTGTTTTTATTTTATTTTTTCATTTTAGATAAAAAATAATTTTTAACTTTTTTATTTTTAATTTAAGTTCTCTTAGAGCAAAAATTTAATGTGATAAAATTTAAATATCTTTGAACATTATTAATTTATATATTTAATATTTTTTCTCAATAATTATTATATGTAAAATTATCAGTTCTTTTATATCATAATAAAAAATCGAATTTTTCTTTGAATTAAAAAGAAAAAGATTTTCTTTGTTTTCTTCAGAAAAATAGTGTTTTTATTTATTTAATAAATTGAAATGATGTTTGATAGAATACTTTCTTGTTTTAAAACATTAAATTAATATTATATGTTTTTATTTTTGATATGACCTGAGAATTTTCTGTTATAATTTTTTTTCTATAGTTTTTTTGAATCATTTCTTCTTTTTTTTACTATGGAATTAGGTAATTGTATTTCCTATTTTAATTGAAGAATCATATAAATCACAACAAATAATAAATTAAATTATCATACATTTCCGAAAATAGTGAATCTATTGTTTCTAAAGTTATCCTTTATTTTAAATATTCTTATTCCTAATAATTTTGAATTCTAATAATATATTAAAAATAAAAAAGAAAAAATAAATTTAAAAAAAACAAAAAAAAAATAAAAAAAAGACCGATGAAATTTATAATATCAAAATTTATAATTCTAATATTGTTATTTCTCTTACCTAAATATAATAATCAATGTCCCACATCATCAACACCTTCATCCTCAGAAGAATGTACTGAACAAAGTACAGATGACACAGCATGTTGTTATGTAGAATATTCATCAGGAACAATATGTGAAGAATTACAAATAACAAAATCATATAGATTTATTCTTGGCTTTTTATCTCCTTCTCCTTTTGATTCAAAAGAAAATGGAGTATCTTTTTCTTGTGGAGTCGAGCCTAAAACTTGTGGTACTGATAATCCTAAAGAATTATTTCAATGTAGAGAACACTCTTCTACTAGTGAAAGTTGTTGTAAAATTAATATTAACGGAGATACTAATTGTATTCTTGCTGATACTAAATTTGAAAGTGAAACTACTAATACTATCTTAGGAGCTGAAATTGTTTGTATTGCAAATTTTTTAAAAGGAAATTTATTTTTTTTGGGAGTTTTGGTTTTTTTATTTTTTTAATTTTTCTTTTTTTTTTCAATTTTATTTGAATTTTGTTTTTTTATTGTAAATTTATATTTTCGATTTTATATATTTTTAATTATAATTTTTTATTTTTTTTTAAAAAAGAAAATGGTTAAAGGCTTTATATCAAATACCATTCAAATTTTATTTTTTGGAATTTTTATTGGTTTATATGAAAAATATATAGGATATCAAAAAGGTGAAATTTATACATCTAAAATAATAAAAGGTGCATCAATAAATAGAGATGAAAATGGTTTTTTAAATATTGAAGCAGATAACTTAAATGATGCATTTTTTGCTTTAGGGTTCGCACATGCAGAAGAAAGACTTTGGCAAATGTATGTTGGATATAAATTAGCTGCTGGAGAAACTAGTGAAATTTTTGGTAAATTAGGTTTAGATTTTGATAAATTTACTAGAATGTTAAATTTGAAAAATATTTGTAAAAATACTTTAAAAAGTTTTAATGATAATGAAAAAAAAAATTTACAAGCTTATACTAATGGAGTCAATTATTATATTCAAAATATTAAAGTTATGCCTTTGGAATTTTTAATATTAGGGCAACCGAAATTTGAATGGAAAAACGAATATTCTTGTTTATCTATTAAATTAGTTGAATATTATTTAAGTTCTGATTTTTTAACAGAAATTATAAGAGATTATTTAGTTAATAAAGGTTTAATGTCTTTGGAATTAATTGAAAAAATATTTCCTTATTCATTAGATAATTTAATATCTAGAACAACAATTATAAAAGATAATGAAAGATTAGATTTAAGAACAAAAAATATACAAGAAAATACAAATAATTCTTCAGAAAATAAATTAAAAAATCAACCAAATAATAATAATAATAATAATTTAAATAATAATAATAATTTAAATAATAATAAGAATAGATTAAATTTAGAATCAACTCGTAAAAATTTACATGCAGGAAGTAATAATTATGTCTTTTCAGGAAAAATAACAGAAGATGGAAACCCAATAATAGGTAATGATCCACATTTACATAATGGAATACCTGGATTTTGGTATTTTGCAAATATAATAATAAAAGAAGGAAATTACCATTTTGTTGGAGTTACCCATCCAGGAAGTTCTTTATTTTTTATGGGTCAAAATGGTTATGTTGGATGGGGAATTACTATTGGATTTGCTGATATTGCTGATTTTATAAAATTAGAAAAAGGGAAAGTTAATGATAATTTAATTTATAAATTAGATAATAATACTATTGAACATAAATTAAATAAGAGAAATGAAAAATTTTATTTAAGTACTAATTATAATAGTAATAATTTTATTGAAATTACTTATTTAGATAGTGAAGTTGGACCTGTTGTTAATGGTTATGAAGATAGTTTATTTGTTGTTTCTGGTTTTGATAAAATTAATGGAATTTTTACTGAAAGTGAGAAATATTATTATATTTTAAAAAGTACTTTTACTAATAAATATGATAATAATTTTAAAGCAATGATGAATTTTAATTTTGGAAAAGATATTAAATCTTTAATGCCTTTAATTTCAGACATTTCTATATGTTTAAATTTAGTTTATGCTGATGTTAAAGGAAATATAGGTTATCATTTAACTGGAAAAATACCAATTAGAAAGAATAAAAAAGAAGGTTCATATCCTAAAATTTTAGAAAAAGAAGAAGATTTAATTACAAATTATATTCCCTTTGATGAATTACCAAGTTTAGAAAATCCTGAAAGAGGATATATAGTAACTTGTAATAATCTTATTATTAGTGATAATTATAAATATATACTTCAAGGACAATTTTTTGGAGATCATAGATATAGAAGTATTGAAAATAATATATTATCTCATTTGAAAAATGGAAAAAAAATAAACACACAATTTGTAATTGATAAAGTAATTAATAATGTACATGATGTTGTTTGTGAAGATTTATTAAAATCAATAAAAGAATTAAATACAAAAGAAAAATATAAATCAAAATTTATGGAAAAATTCTCAGAATTTAATTGTCAAATGGAAAGAGAGTCAAAAGAAGCATTAATATATAATGCATTTATAACAGAATTAGTAAATTCATTACCTTATATTTCAAAAGAAAAAATAAATAATATTCAAGATACTTTATTATTAAATGACACAAAAAAAATACCTCTTGATACAGATGAAAGAGCAAATTACCTATATTATTTCTTTCAAAAATTTATAAATGATTCTAATATATGTCAAAAAGAATTTAATCAATCTTGTTCAGAATTTTTAGATTCAATATATAATAAAGCAATAAAATATTTAACAAATAAATTAGGAAGAGATAGAGAAAAATATTGGAAATGGAAAAATTTAAATTATAAAATATATGAGCATGTACCATTTGCTCAAATTCCATTTTTTGATTTAATAAGTAGTAGAAGAGTTAAAACAAATGGTAACAATTTTACTCCAAAAGTTGCTGGTAATCATATGAGTGATAGGAAATATGAAAGTATTTTATCATCTAATTTAAAATTTGTTTCTAATATTAAAAATCCAAATGAATTTTTTATTTCAATTGATTGTGGTAATTCTGGAAAAATTTTCAGTGAACATTATGATGATTTATGTTATAGTCATGAAGAAGGAAAATTAATTAATTATAATTATGAAAAAAAAAGGGATTATACTTTAAAATTTTTTAATAAATAAAAAAAATTATTTAATGGAGATATTGTTTTTGGAAAAACGGATTTTTTATTATATTTAATTAAAACATTATTATATATAAAACGTTTTTGTTATTTTATATATAAATAAAATGACAGAAAACTTTTTCAAAATTCAATTTGATAATCAATGTAAAATTATAAAATTTCCAAATTCATTAGAAGAATTATTTAAAATAGGAAATTCAATTTTTAATATAGAAAAAGAACAAAAAGTAATATATTCATATTTAAATGAACAAAATAATAAAATATTACTTTTAATAGATGAAGATTATAATAAATTACTTGAAAAATCAAAATTAAATAAAAAAACAATTAAAATTAATATAGAATTATTCAATGAAAAACAAAGTGATATTCATTTAAATATAAAATGTGATGAATGTGGAATATGCCCAATTAAGGGGATAAGATATAAATGTAATAATTGTCATGAATTTAATTTATGTGAAAAATGCGAAAATGAAAAAGGAAATAAACATGGTCATCCATTTATAAAATTGAATAATCCAAATTCAATAAAAATGTTAAATAATATTTTAAAAATTACATCAGATAAATCAGAAAATGATAATAATTTAATTAATGATGAAAAAAAAGGAAATTCACCTTCAAATAATTTCTTAGATAATATAATAAATGTTTGTGGAAATTTTTGTAATTATTTTATTCCAGAACATTTAAAATATTCTTCAACATGTCAAAATGAAAATTTAACAATAAATATAGAAGATAAAAAGGAAATAAAATTAAAATTAAGTTTATTAAATGATGGTTCAATTGAATGGCCTTCTCCATCATATTTTACTTGTTTAAAAGGTTCATCTGATATTATTGGAAAAGATATAAAATTAAATGATAATATTCAACCAAATAATTCAATAGAAATTGAAATAAATTTAGATTTATCTAATTTAAAAAAAAGTGGAAAATACATTTCAGTTTGGCAATTTAAAACAATTGAAAACATTCCTTTCGGTGAATTTGTAACAATAACTATTAATTATACTACAAATATGAATTATGAAGTTAAAAATAATAATTATAATAATATTAATAGATTTAATAATAATATGAATGAAATTGCCCTTAAACAAATTATAAATGAAATGAGAAATAAATATGATTTATCAAAATATGAAGATGATAATCCAATTCTCACAGCTCTTATTGATTCAAATGGTAATAAAGAAGAAGCAATAAAACTTTTAAATATTTAAAAATTGTTTAATAATTAATTGAAGAAAATAGTTATTTTAGGAATTATTTCTTTTAAAATTTTATTAATAATATAAAAATTATTTATATATCTAATTTTTATTATAATATAGTACAAAAAAAATGATGAATTCTGAAAATATTACAGTAAAAATAAAAACATTAAATTCAACAACATTTCCAGTTCAAGTTTTTAAAGATAACACTATTCAAGAATTCAAAGTAGCAATTTTCCATAAAGTTCGTATTCATAGTATGAATCAAAGATTAATTTATCAAGGAAAAGTTTTAAAAGATAATTCAACAATAAGAGAAAATAAAATAGAAGATGGAGATGTAGTTCATTTAGTAGAAACAGATAATAGAAATTATCAAAATCCTCCAAATCCAAATGAAAGAAATAGAAATAATGAAAATGAATATAATAGATTAATGAGTTCTTTATTTCCTAATTTTACTGAATTTTTAGGTGAAAGAAATAATAACAATAATAATAATAATAGAAATAATATTAATACTGAAGGGGTTTATGATTCATTTAAACATTTTATGTTAAATAAAAAATATAATTTTACACAAAGTGCTGAAGTTTTAACTCAAAATATAAATAATTTATTTAATATGATTGATAATCAACCTGAAATAACATTAAAAAATAATGAAAGATTATCATATTTATATGATGATAAATGCGATAAATTTAAAATTGGACAATGGATAGATATTAAAGATGCAAATGATAATTGGATAGAAGGTCAAATATTATCTATACAAGGAGATAAAGTTAATGTTCATTATTTAGGTTTTTCTTCAAATATGAATGAATGGATTAATATTAAAAGTGATAGATTAGCAATTTTTAGAACATACACTTCTCAAGATTTAACTTCAAAATATTTGTCTTGTTATCCAAATAAAAAAGAAGAATTTAATAAAAATTCAAAGAATATTACTTCTATTTATTATACTTCCACAAAAAAATTTGATCCAATTAATAATGAATTAATTATGTTTATTGATATTATTAAAGAAAAAATTATAAAAATCTTAAATACAAATGCTAAATTTAAAAAAAATCAATTTGAAAACAAAGAAGAATTGTTTAATTATGAAAGATATGAAAATCTATTAAAAATGCAATTATACCCTTTATTTGATAGATTTGGAAGAATTTTAGTAGATTTGGGAAATTATTTAATGTTTCAAACGTATAATTTTTTTGAAGATAATATATCATTATTTAGAAAAAATATTCAAAATGAATCTTTAAGATTTATGAATATTTATGATACACCAGAAGTAGTTTCAAGAAATAGATTAATTCATTTCCAAAAATTAGTAAAATTTAGCATTTTAAAAAATAAAAGTAATGGTGATAATGAAAGAAATGATAATCAAAATAATAATAATGATAGACCAAGATATGGTATTATGGTTAATTTTAGGTCTTTTCAACAAACAAGAGAAGAAGAAAGGAGAAATCAAATGCAAAGAGCAAGAAGATATATGGTTGGAAGAGAAAATTTCCAAATTATTTCAAGAAGAATTAATTATAATGATATTAATAATAATAATAGTGAAGAAAGTAAATCTATAGATAATGATATAAATAAAGAAAATCAATATTGTCAAACTGATTGGTATGATGAGCAAAAATTTAGAATATTATTAATTGATAAAAATGTGAATTCATTTATTATGAAAGGTATTAATAAAAGTAAAGTAAATAATAATTCTTCTTCTCTTCAAAATACTACTAAACCTGTTATTAAAGAAAAAATATCAATTAATGTAAGAGATAAAGATAGTAAAGTTCAAAATAGAACAAATACTTTAACTAAAAGTGTAGTTACTTCTAAAAAAAATTCTTTTTCATCTTCAAGAACAGGAAAATTCAGATTAAGTACATCAAAAGGAAAAATAGGTAAAAATAAAAAATAATTTAACAATTGAGAAAATAGGAATTTAATTAAATAATAAATAATCTAATATTATAATATATAATTCATAAAAATATTATCATTTCTATATTAGTCAAAAATAAAAAAATTTTAATTCAAATAAAATATAAAATTTAATTTAAAAAATGAGAATTCATTAAATATAATATATTATTAAATGATAAAATATCATTAAACAATTTCTTAAGACAATATATAATTGAATTCAAAAAGTATTTAATATTATTAATTAATTTAATTTAAAATTTTTTTATTTTGGAAAAATTTAAAATTTAAAAATTTACATTAACATATTATTAAAAAAATTAAAGTCAATTATTAGTTATTATAAACTTTGCTGTTTTTAAATCTTTATTCCGTTGATCCCATAACCATTTATAAACTTTATTTTCTTTTAAACCTGTTTCTTCACTAATTTTTTTTATTTGTTGTTTTGTCCAATGTTTATTTTCAGAATAAAATTTAGAAAGTTTTTTTAATTGTTCTGAATTTTTTTGAAATCTTTTTCTTTTTTTTCTTTGTGTTGAATTATTTGTAATATTTGTTGAACCAGAACATTCAAAAATTTTTTTTTTCTTTATATTATTTCTAGGAGAATAAAATAAAAATTGATTATTTTTTTCATTTGAAGAAGATGAAGGACTTTTTTCTTTTTTTGAATTTGAAAAAAATAATTCATTTTTAACACTATTAAAAATTTCAAATAAATTTTTTTTTCCTAAATTACTTTTTAACACATCTTCATTATCAGCAATCATTTTATTTTCCATTGCAGAATTTAAATTATATTCTGGAGTTAAATTTAAATTTGATTTTTCAAAAGAAGCTTTGAAAAGAAGAAAATTATTTGAATCATTTATTTTTTTTTTTGAAGAAGTTAACATTTTTTTTTCAGTACTTTGAATTGGTAATTTTTCATTTGAAAATAAATTTCCAAAAAAATGATTAAAATCAAATTGAAAAGGAGTTGAAGTATTATTTAAATTTTGAAGTAATGAATGTTTAATTGGAGTTTTATAAGGTTGAGAAATTGTGTTTTTTAAATGAAAAACTTCAGAAATTGGCATAAACTTTGATGACATATTTGATGATGGAAGTGATTGAGAATACATTTAAATTTAAATTTATATTTTTATTTTCTTCTTACTCTTATATTTAAAATTTATTTTAAATTTTTTTATTAAATTTTTTTGATTTAAAGTGAATTATAATATATGAAAATTTTTAATATGTTAATATATTAATCATATAATTAATTAAAAACACTTATTTAAAAACTTTTTATAAAATAGCTTTATTTCTTTTATTTATAATTGAAATTTGTTTTTTCTATATAAAATTTAAAAACAAATGAGTATATATTTCCAAAAAAAATTAACTTTCTAAAGGTAACCAACTATAATCTTGATTACCTAACTTTTCCCATACATATCCTTCAACTCTATTAAAATCGTTAGGATTACTTAAATGTAAATAAGTTAAAAAATAAACATAATTCCACAAATTATGAATTTTCAAAATATGTTCTCCAAAATCAATATTTCTTCTTAAGCATTCATCAGAAGTAATTTGGCAAATAAAACAAACAGAGCTTTTATCTTTTTCTCTTTCGTAATTTTTATTTCTTAACTCAGCAAAAGCATCAACAATAATACCAAAAAATACATTTAACATAATTAAAACAATTAGAATATCAAAAGTCAAATCAAAAAAAAATCTTACTAAATATCTTTTAGGATTTATTTTATAAGAATCTTTTGGTAATTGATCAGCAACTCCTCCACCATTCCTAACACCATAATTTGTGATAAACATCCAACATTGAATTGATGAATAACAAAAATTTTCAACTTCTTCTTTTTTTGTTTTTGTATTATATACTAAAAAACTAAAATCTTCTGCAAGAAAAAAATATGCTATCCACATAAATAAATATGTTAATAAATAAATCACAAATAATACTGTTATCATTGTTTTAAATTTTGACATTAATGCTGAAAAAATTGCAAAAAGTGTTGGAATTAAATTTGCAATGAATATTACTTGGATGATAATAAAAAGAGATTTATTAAAAAATAAATATAATAAAAGTAATATTGCTGAATATACTAAAACACATATTTCTCTATTTGTTAATACTGTATCAAATAATGCTATTGTTATTCTTTCATATAAAGGAATTGTTTTATACATTTCTTTTCCTAATTTATATACTGTTATATTTGATTTTGAAGAAAAAAAATTTATTACTGTTTCTGGTAATGATTTATTTCTTCCTAAATCACTTTTTTGTCTGTATACAAAAGTTATATTATATTTCCTCAAAATATTTCCTTCATAATATAAAATAAATTTAAATCTAAACCAAATTATAAGAACTAATATTATATAGACTATTTGAATTATAGAAATTATTACTTTTTTATGTTTAAATTTATATTTTATTATTTTTGATGGATTATTATAATCTTCATCATTCATTGAAGGAGACTGATATTTTTGAATTACTAAATCTAAATTAGAACCTATTATAAAAGCATAATTTATCCATTCAAAAACTACATAATCAATTTGACTTAAAAAATTTAATATCCCTCTATTTAAATGTTTATTAACAATCATTTCAAATAAAAAATAATCTGAATAATAAATTAATTGCATATATTTTGTAGTAGCCGAATCTCTATCAACATTATTTTCAAAAGAATTTTTAGTTTGATTAGATAAAAAAAAAGTTAAATAAGGTCTTTGAAAGAAAGTTAATTGATTTTTTTGATTATAATATATAATATCAATCTCTTCATGTTCTTGTAACATAATTAATTCATCAGATTTACTTAAAGTTTCTTCAGTTGGATCAATTTCTTTATCTGTTCTCACTTCAACATATAAAATTATTTGTTCTAAAAAATTATAAATTATAAAAGCATAAATTGAATCAATTGTCCAATCAATATCTTTATCTTTTTCTAAATTTATATTATTTGAATTAATATTATCTTCAAATTTTTCAAAATGAGAATAAATATCTTTTTTTGAATATTTCATTTCAAAAATTTTTATTAAAATATATAAATTATTACAAACTGATAATTCCAATGAATCTCTAAATTTACTTTCATTAATATATAAATTAATACATTCATTAATAAATGAATCAACATTTTTTTTTGAATTTAAAATTTTCATTCTTTCAGGAATTATTTTAAAAGAATTTTGAATTAATAATCTAAAAGTATATAAAATTTCTTTAAAAATTTCAATAGGTGAAAAATTTTCTTCAATGAGTTTTTTTACAGTATTAAATTTTTTTCCATTTTGAAGATATGTATTTATTAAAGTTAAAAATTGGACCTTACACAAACAAACAATTTTTATTCTTTGAATTGAATTTTCAGGGTATTTTAATTTCAGTATTTTTATCATTTTTGGTTCTACAAATAATAATTTATTAATTTGTTCTTCTAAAATAGGAGAAAATTCTTTTAAAGTAACAGAATATTCAATTATAAAACTTATTAAATTAGTCATTAAAACAATTAATCTATCAGAAGGTAATTCAACTACAATTTTTTTAGTTTGAAAGATATATATTATTGTTTGTTTAAGTGTTATTATTACATTTTCAAAAATTGAATATTCATTAATTTCCTTATCAATATTATTTTCATCATTTTCTAAATGAAACAAAGGAAGAAAAATTTTATCATGAAAATAAGTACAAAACCCTTCTCCTAATAATTGAAGAAATTGTAATATTAATTTTGTATTATAAACTTTTGAATTAAATCTTTTTGATTCATATACATTTTTAGATAAAATAAAAGTATGATATATATACTTTTGAAGAATATTATTAAAATAAACAAAAAATTGTTCATTTAATATTAATAAACAAGTTTTTTGCATTTCGTTAGTATCATAAAATAAAGTTTTTGTTATGAAACAAAGAAAAGTTTCAAAAGAATCATTTTTTATTTTACTATTTATATATGATATTAAATATTGAATTATTATTTTTCTATAATTTGACTTTGAATTATTTACAATACTTTTAAAAACCACTAAATAATTAGTTTTATTTATATTTATAAAACTCTCTTCATAAATTTTTTTTATAATATTATTTTCGCATTCATCTTGTTCTTCTTTATTTTCATAAAAATCTTCATAAAGTGTATTATTAATTAAACTAAAAGGATGAAAATTAATTTCATGAATATATTCATAATCTTTAAGAAATTTTTCAAAACTAAGAGTAGTAATTTTAGTCTCTTTTAAAATATCAAAAATTGCATTAACCATTAATTTATAAATTTCATCTCTATCATAAATATTAAAATCATAACTTGTCAGATAATCTTCAATTTCTTTTTCTATTTTAATACTTTTATTCCGAATAAATGTCATATCAATGTTCTTTGCATTTAGAATATAAATGAAATATTTTGTTTTTGGCAAAAATTTTAAAGCTAAAGAATAAAATAAAATAAATGGTTCATTCCATAAATTTCTTTCAAAATTAAAAAAATCACAAATTCTTTTTATTCCTTTTAATAATTCTTTTGAATATAATTTTATTTCATTATCTTTATATTCTTTTAATGAAAAAGGATATGAATCAACTTCTAAAATAATAATATTAATTAATAACTTTATTCTTTCTAACATTTGAATTTTAGTTTCTGTGTCCAAAAAAAAGTTTAAATCCTTTTCATCTTCATCTAAATTTTCTTTAATAATTGAAGGATATGCATTGATATTTTTGTCAAAAAAATATTTTAAATATTCTTTTGTAGTAACATGATTATTCATATATTTAAAATTTTCTTTAGAAATAATTTCCATAAAAAAAAGACTACTCATTGTTTTTAATAAAATGATTTTTTCTTTGATTTTTAATTTATTACTTTCAAATAATTTGAATAAAGATTTTTCTTTATTATTAGATGAAAAATCAAAAATATCATAAAAAGGTTTTAATTGAGGAAGCTCATTAATATAAGAATAATTCTCACTAATTATTATTAATTTAAAAAACCACAAAATTAAATCAATTTGTAATCTATCAAAATCTTCTTTAATTTCATTTGTTTCTGTTTTTTTTCTATAAGTATTTTCTGTCAATAAATTTCTACCTTCTTCACTTATTAAATAATTTTCTGTAATTTTTCTTTTTGTTGTTATTATTTCATTTTCATTTAAATTATCAAAATTAATTTCATCTTTGAAAAAATAATTATAAAATTTTGTTGGCTCACATAAATTATGTTTTTGAATTATAAAAATTTTTATTATTTTATTTTTTATTTTTTCAAATCTAACATCTTTATAATAAATGGATAATAATACAAATATTTGGATTATTTTCTTAAATTGAGAATAAAATTGAATTTTTAAATATTCTATTTCATTCACTGAAAATAAACTTTCTTTTTTAGAGTCAATTTTATCAATAAATGTGAAAAAACCATTTAAATGTTGAAAAAGGTGTTTTGATAATTTTTTCAAAAAATTATGTCCTGATATATTTATTTGATAAGTTATTAATCCTTTAGATAACATTCTTAAAAACTCTAATAAATAATTCTGAATTTGAAGTGTTTCATCAGAGTATATATCAATTTTTTCTTTTAAATTTGTGAATTCATAATATTTATATGAAAATCTATTTATTAGTTTTTGTATTCTAGTTAAATTTTTTCCAGTTATAAAAAATTCAATTCCACTTTTAGTTGTAATTATTAAACCTAAAATTGCTATTATTTGTTCTACTAATTCAAAATTAATATAACTACAAAATTTTCTTTGAGAAAAAACAATTAAAATATCCAATAATGTTTTATTAATATTTGCTAAACACATTTTATAAACTAATTTATGATAATTAAATTTATTTTCAATATTATAAAGAAAAGTATTTATATATTTATATTTTTTATTAAGTTTTAATATATATTTCATATTATAGTTCTCATCGTCTTTATTATTCTTTTGATTAATATATTTTTTTATATTTTTATTCATATAATTAAAAAAAGTAGATAATTCAGTTCTAAAAAGTAAAGATGTTGAATCAGAAGTCATTTCAATATCTTCATACAAAAAAAATTTATGAAGTAACTTATTTAAACTTAAACTGAATTCAACAAAAAAATTATTTTTATATTCATCCAAATATATTTTAAGATTATTATATTGATTACTATAATAACTTATATCATTCTTTGTAATTTTATCAATTTGAAAATAATAAATATTATCAGTAATAGAAAATAATCTTAAACTTTCTTGAAGTATTTTTAAAGTTTTATTATATAAAATACCTTTCTCAGGTAATTCATATGGAATTTCATTTGGATTTATTCTTTTTCTTTTTAATTGTTCTTCTATTTTCTTAAAATCTTGACTTTTAATTTTTTTAATTTTTCTTTTTTTATCATTTGCAATAATTTGATAATGTTGAACAACAGCAAAATGAGCTTTTAATATCATTTGATATAAAATTTGTCCATGTTGACTTAAAACATGTATAAAATTATGTTCAAATTTTCCTTTTTCAAAATATTCTTCAATTACTTGATCATTATAATCTATTCCAATCATCAAAAAAATTTCTGACAGACAACTAAATGATCCTAACCATATTTTTTCTGTATCTTCATTAAAAGGAATTGAACTAAATAAAAGTTGATTACAATCATTTATTAATTTTATTAAAATTTCTAAATCTTTCATATTAAATAATTTTCTTTTTAAAACAAAACAAATAAGTCTTAAACCCATTTCAATTTCATCTTGGAAATTAATAATATTAAATAAATTTTTATTAAGTCCTTTTATCATAAAAGGAAGAAAATCTTCTAAAATTATATTCCGAATATAACCACAATTATTATTTGAAAAATGGTATTTTTTATGAATTGTTTCAGTATAAAAATGATTTGAAAAATAAAATTTTTTTATTAATATTCTTTCTAAAATTGTTGGTGTTATAAAATCAATTGGGTTTAAACTTTTAATATATTTAAAATCTTTTTTGAAATGTACAAATAATAAAACAAACATTAATCTAAACTTTACTAAACATATTTCAGGAGTTTTACAATTTAAATTTTTTATAAAAGAAACTAAATTTTCAAAAGGAAATAATTGTTCAATTTTTGGATGAAAATAATATGTTTTAAATTGGGTATTTAAAAAATATGTAAAATTTTCTAATAAATTTGGAAAAGGATGTTCTTTTGAAAAGATTACTTTTGGATTTTGATTTCTTAAAATCTCATTAAATAATATTTCAATATTTTTAAAAATATTATTTTCGAAAAGTAAATTTATCAATTGAATTGGCCAAAATTTCTTTTGAATTAATTTTTGATATTCAAGTAAATTAATTTGAAAAATAAATTCATTATAAATTGTATGATTTCCAGTTTTACATTCACATTTTTTTTTAAGAACTTTTTTATTTATATTTACTATTTTTTTATTGCATTCTTTATGACACAAAAAATAGCAAAAAGAACATAAAAATATTTTATTATCTTCACAATAAAAACTTTTATCTTTGCAAAATATTTTATCAAAAAAAATCATTGGACAAAAAATATAATCTTTATTGGAAATGATTTTAACTTTATGTTTCATAATAATACCACAATCACAATAAAATTTAACTCCAAAAGGGATTTTATAAGAATTTTTTATTTCATTTTTTGTTATATTATTATTATTAATTTCTCTACATTTTAAATGGCAATTATCATAACAATATTTACATAATTTCATTTTTTTTTTCGGATCACAAAATTGACAATAATAACCTTCTTGTTCTATTGCTTCTCTTCCAAAATATTTAGAAGTACAATCATGAGAAGAATATGAATCAAAATTAAATGATTGTCTTGATGTAATGTCTTCTTGAGAAAATGAAGAAAGTTCACTTGATGATAAACTTTTATTTTCCATAATTTTATTTTATATATTTAAAAAAATCATTTTATCTAATTTCATATTTAATCTTCCAATATTGAAATAATTCAAAAATGAAATAAATAATTATAAATAAAACAATATAGATTTTTAAATGGAATAAAAATAAAAATTAATAATTAAGAAAATATAATATTTAAATTATTAAAGTGTTATTTACTTAATTCTTTATCTGTTCAACCTTAATAAACTTGGTAAAGCCCTTCATGGCTAGCACCCTGTAGATTTCAGGGTAACGTGATCTTTCGACTTTGCTGCATCACTATATGCATGGTTTTCTGGATGATACAGAGACCTGCTCTGGACATATAGGTCAGTTCTGAAAATCCATCTTGAGAGCAGACAAAGATGCTGTCCACCCAGCAGGAGCGACTTAAGATCGACCTCATTGACTTAGAAAAAAAAACTATCAGAAAAATAAAAAACCATATAATTCTGTTTTGAAGTCGAATTATTCACATTTAATGCTAGTTATTTTATTTTTTCAATAATTATATTTATTGAATTGATTATTGTATGACAGAAAAGGAAGAACATAGCTTCAAAACCAAATTATATAATTTTTAATCAAATTATTGTACCTCTCTTCTAATCATAGATCCAAATTGGACTTGAATAGTAATAATAATATGTGATTTATAGATAATAGGTTTATATAATGAAATTTATTATTTTTTTAATTTTAATTTTGTTATTTTTCCTATTGAACAATAGAATAAAAATTATAATTGATTATCAAATTATTTTAACAAACTTAATATCCTTCACAATCCAAATAATAAATATTTCCATCAATTTTAGTAATTTTAAAAATGCAAAAAGCAGTGATTATGATTTCCTCTTCTCCTTTATATTGAGTAATATCTTCAACATATCTACAATAATTATTTCTTCCATTAACTCCATTATTATTAAGAGTTATAACCAATAAGGTAACACTTTTTGAAAATTTTTTGGCAACATTTATATCAAGTGAAGTTGACATAAATTCTCCAAAATAAAATCTGTTTCCAACTTTCCAGTCTTTTGGAGCAGGAATAGATACTCCTCTATATACTACAGTTCCATTTTTGACATTTGAGGTTCTAAATTGCAAAGAACTATGAAGACAATAAGCCCATGATTTTAATTCTTTTTCATTAAAACCTTCTATTTTTCCTTCCCTTAAAAAATTATTTAAAAACCAATATTCATATCCGGTATATCTTTTTATTACATATGCAAAATTATCTAATTCAGTTTTGTTTTGGTCATAAAAAGATTTATCCCTTTCTCTAATTATTTCTTTGTATTTATCTGTGAAATATTGCATTGTTATAAGAGATTTTTTTGCTCCTTCATCTAATCTAGACATTTATGAATTTGGAAAGAAATTCCAATATATTTCTTTTCAAAAATAGTTAATAAATTGAGTTTTTTTGTGATATTTTTTTTAAATATTTCTTAATTCTAAAAATAAAATATATTATTTATAAATATATGTTAGATATATAGTTTGAGATTAGGGGATTGGGTATTGCCCAATCACCAATCACTATCTAATTAATTTTTACAAATCTTTTGTGTTTTTCATTTTTTAATATACAAACTGGTGTATTTGAAATAGAAATATCATAATATTCCATTTATGAAAAAGTTTTGATTTCATAAATTCAATATATATATTTAAATATATATTATTTATATTAAATGAAAGAAATAGAAATATAATAATATAAATTTAGATTCAAAAGAGACAGAATTAATTGAAGTTAAATCTCAAAAGGAGGAAAAAGAAGAATAATTTTTAATAAATAGTGATATATGCTCTAAGGTAAGTACAAATAATTCATCATTCAATGATTCAAATTAACAAATTAATTCATTAATAATAAAAGAAACAGTAACAAATAAATATTCAAACATTAAAACAAAAAACAGAAAATGAATACATATCAATTTTTTTTTGAACAAAATGGTTCACCAAGTTTTGTAATTAGGTTTCATGGTAAGAAATAAAAAATCATAAAATATAGAGAGTTATTAATTAAAAAATTTACTCTTATAATGATATTTCATGTTATTTCATTCATCAAATCATTCATTTGAATCTATAATAATTATCAATTTGATTTAATAATTTACATTTTGAAAATAAAAAAAGTATTTATGAATTGAATAATTAAACAAAGTAATTAAAAATAATAATATCTTTATGTAATAAACGAATTCATATTAAAATATCTCAAACAAAGAATCATAAATAATAAATTTTTTCGTTTTAAATAAAAATAATTGTTTAAAAAAAATAAAAATATAAAACTAAAAAATGCAAAATCAAAATATTCAAGAAGAACTCCAATCAGAAAATTGTGATTATTGTCATGAGCCATCAATAAATTTTTTGCGTTTTTCCTGTAATCATAAAATTTGTATAATATGTTTATATAGAAGAATCTTTTGTAACAATTTAAAAGATCTTCAAAATAATGATGAAATAGTAACTATAAAATGTAAATGTGATAGTGGACAATTAAAAAGAAGTTTCGATGAAATTGAATCTATTCTTCAAAAAAAATCTGAATTAGATAAATATAAAGAATCTGAAAGATTAAAAAATAAAAATGATATTCATAATATTCCAATTTGCCCAATGCATCCTTCAAGTTATAAAAATTTTTATTGTGTTGATTGTTTTCAAAATGTTTGTTTACAATGTGTGAAAAATATAAATGATTTTCATCCTAATCATAGAATAATTTCATGTGATAGATTAACAAAATTAATTAAAAGAAATATTTCAGAATTACCTTTAAAAATCCCTAATAAAGAATTATTTGAAAAAAAATTTGAAGTAATGGGAAAAAAAGTAAAAGAAACAGCTGAAAAAGAATTTAATGAAACAATTAAACAAATAGATGAATGTGCAAATTCATTATATTCCTTTAAAAAAGAATATGAAGAAATGTTTAAAAGAGAATTAACTCGATGTGTAAAAAGTTTAAAATTAATTAAATTATTTTATTTAAATTACTATTATGATAAAGAAATATGTTCTGAATCAACAGATATAAATTTATTAAGATATGTAAATAATATATCATTTGAATTTATGGATACAAATTTAAATCATGAAAAAATAATAAATTTAAAATTTGCAGAAATGAAATCAAACATAGATAACATGTCAAAATCAAGTGGTCAAAAAACATTAACAATAAATTTTTCATATGATAATGTTCCAAGAAGTTTTAAATGTGAAGATATAATATTAAAAGCACATGAAAAAATGATAAGATCAATAATAGAAACTCCAGATCAAAGAATAATAACAGCAGGATATGATTATACTATGAAAATATGGGAAGAAGGAGACAATGGATTTTTAAATAAAAATATTATAAAACAATTATGTGGAGCAGTAACATGTTTACTTCAATTAAAAGATGAAAGGATTTTAAGTGCAAGTGCAACAGATAATAATATTAAAGTTTGGGTTGATGATAAAAAAGGAGGTTATGATTTAAGGCAAAGTTTAACTGCTCATAATAAACCTGTTTCTACTATGGTTCAATTAAATGATTCTAGAATTATTACTGGTAGTATTGATTTAACTGTTATGGTTTGGAAAGAAATTTCAAATGAATTTGTTGTTTTTCAAAAAATCACTGATGAAAAAAGACCTATAATGAAAATATTAAATTTATTTAATAATCAATTTGTTTTAACTACTGATGAAGGTATTATTAAAGTTTATGGTTTTGATAAAAAAAATGAAATATTAAATAATGTAAATGATTCTACTATTAATGAGAATTTTCAATTAAAAAATTCTTTAAAAAAACATATTGGAAGAGTAAATTGTATGTGTGAATTAAAAAATCATTATTTAGTTTCTGGAGGAGCAGAAGTAGGAAATTTAGCAGATCATTATATTATAGTTTGGAAACCTTCAAATGAAAGTTATAGTTATTCTCAAACTTTAAGAGGTCATCAAAGTGATATTAATGCTATTATTCAATTACAAGATGGAAGATTAGCTTCTTCTTCTAAAGATAGAACTATTAGAATTTGGAAAATGGAAAGTAATATTAATGGAAATAATAAATTTATTGAAGATGAAGTTTTAAGTGATTATGGTCATGGTATGTATTGCTTAATTCAATTAAGTGATGGAAGATTGTGTTCTACTAGTTCTGATAATTCTATTATTATTTGGAGAAATAGAACTGAAGATTATTAAAATGAAATCTATTAAATTTAATGAGTTTTTTAAATGATTATTTTATTTTAATTAAAAGATAATATTTAGTTTTTTTGAATTATTTTAAAAATTTTAAATTTTTAAATAAATTATTTATTAAATTATTTTCTTATTTTTAGTAAGAATATAGTTTTATTAATTTGTCTAAAGAATATAATGCTAATAAACTATTGTTTAATTCTATTATTCCACATATATCTTCTGAATTTAATTCAATTAAATTTTGAACTAATTCATAGTTATCATCCCTATAAATTGATAAATGATGACTTTTTCCAACAATTAAAAAAATTCCTCTTTCTTTTAAATGACAAATTCCCCAACAAATAAAATCATTATTAATTTCTTTAATAATTTTATTTTCACTAAAAGAATAAATTTTAATAATTTTATCATTTCCACCTCCAATCATAATTTTATCATTATTATCAAAAGCATATAAATTATTACCAATATATTGACATATAGCATTTTTAATAAAATTAATACATTTAAATGTTTTTAAATCCCAAAATTTAGTTCCATCTAAACCAGAAGAAATTAATAAATTTTTATCTTCAATTAATATCATAGAATTAATCCAATTAGAATGAGTTAATAAATTAATACAAGAATATTGATTATTCATCATTTTCTTCCAAAATTTAATTTTACCATCATAAGAACAAGAAATAACAAAATTTGCACCTAATATTATTTTTGAAATTGTATTATTATGTGCTTTTGGAATTATATCATTAATAACAAATTGATTATCATTATTTTTTTTCCATATTTTAATATTTTTATCTATTGAACTTGTGGCAAAATAATTTTCATCTTTAATATTTATTGAAATAATCCATCCTTCATGAGCATTTGAAATATTTTGAATTAAATTAAAAAATGGATCCCAAATTTTAATTGAATTATCTTTTGAAACTGAGATCGAATTTCCTGATAATGGAAAAACACTCATATTTAATATACTATCATTATGTGCTTTTATTGATTTTATTTCTGTTAAATTTAAAATTTTTAATTGAGTATTATTTGCAAAAGAATGGTAATTATTTAATATTTCTAATCCAGTGATATTTCCTTCTATTTTGGAATTTTCTTTTATAATGTTTAAACATTCAATAAAATAAATTTTGAAATTATTTTTATAATCATTATCATATATTGATGTATTAATTTTTATTAATTCCATTTTTTTAAAAAGAGTATCTATGTCATTTTTTATTTTATTAAGTATTTTTATATTATTCTCAATTTCATTTCTATAAAATTTAATTTTATTAACTTCTACGTTTGTTAAACCTATTTCATAAAAAGGAATAACTTGATGAATTGAAGGATGATGATTATTCATACAATATTCACATATATTTTGTTTACAACTTTTACAATAAGCTCCTATAATTTTTGAATGATTTGGACATATAAAATTATAATTTGGTAATATTGGCTTTATAATTGTTTTAACTTTAAAAAAATGATGATTAAAATAATCAGTCCAAGATATTCTTTTATTATCATCTAAAACTATCATTCTATAAAGTAAATCATTTAATATATTATTATTTGTTATTTTTAATTCTTTTCTTGAAATTATATCTTGAAATAATTCAACTTCTGTTTTCCCATTATAAGGATATTCTCTAAATAATAAATAATAAATTATTATTCCTAAACTCCATATATCACTTTTTGTTGAAATTGAAGTGTTTTTAATTAATTCAGGGGCTTTTGTCAATAAAGTATCATTCTTTTTTTTTATTTTTGAATTTATAGTTTCTTCATATGATTCATAAAAATTAAAATCACTTAATTTAAATCTAATTTTATCTATTGAGTTATTTGTTAATATTATGTTAGATAATTTAAGATTCTTATACACAAAATTGTTTTCTCTTAATAAGTTAAAGTATGGTTTTAACTGAAGTAAAATTTGTTTTAATTCATCAATAGAAATATTTTTTTGTCTAATTTTTAAATAATCTTCTAAATTCATAAAATAAAATTCAGTTATTATATATAAATGTTCTTTAGTATTTATTTTTTCTAATATAGTGAGTGAATTTTTTAAAAT
>JAEEGK010005557.1_pt1 | contig 30475 bp, 24 predicted proteins | sample 8958771 | NCBI WGS metagenome assembly JAEEGK01 (sample SAMN16246547, study PRJNA631951) | gut metagenome | biome: gut microbiome; feature: rumen; material: SC-attached | host: Bos | place: Iran: Karaj | collected 2018-10 | reverse complement strand
CCACAGCGGGCTTCATCGTACCGCCCACTGGCGAAATCTCGGACTCTGTGCTGCTATTCTTCGCACAGTGTCTGATTTATGCTGGCTCCATTTTCGGTGTGTCAATCTATATTCACACCAAGTTCGCTGAACTTAAATCCGCTATTAAGGGGGAGGAAGGAGGCCAGGCATGAGACCGATAACCGAAATCATCGTGCATTGTACGGCTTCACCTGAAGGACGTCCGATGACTGTTAAGCAAATAGATGATATCCATAGAAACGAACGCCATTGGGCCAATGGCATAGGCTATCACAAAGTGATATACATCGACGGCACCATCCACGACGGCAGGCCCCTCGATATGATGGGCGCCCATTGTAATGATGGGGGACACAACCGATACAGTATCGGTGTGGTCTATGTCGGTGGATGCGCCAAGGATGGCAAAACGCCCAAGGATACGCGAACGCCTGAACAGAAGGTGGCCCTTGCAAAGCTTCTGAAGGAACTTCATCAAGAATACCCTAATGCCAAACTGTATGGACATAGGGAGCTGGTGTGCAATCTGAAGAAGAAGGATCCTCATTACGATTGCACACGATGCAAGGGCTATCCGGCATTCTGCCACGACGCCAAGAAATCTTGCCCTTCTTTCGACGTTCACGAATATGATGACATCTTTAACGATATCCAAAAATGAAACACACTTCTTACTACTTCTTTCATACTTGTTTGTTTTTATATGTCACACTTACTGCCTGCACAGCTAAACGTAGCGCCATCAAGGCGGTAAGTGAAAGTGAGACGGCATCCGTGACGGAATCCCGTCTCACTTTTTACCGCACAATCGATTCGCTATCAAGACAGTTAACACTATCTTTCGATAGCGCCATGATATGGATGCCGGAGTTTCCGACAGCGTTCCCATCAGAGATAGAAGGCTGCGCGGAAACTCCGTCCAACTCACTAAAGCCTAAAGTCCACAAGCGGCTCCGAAACGCTTCGCGTTCCGCAACCGCTTCGCGGCCTGCTCAAGTTCCTTCTTACTTGCAGCGTCCATCAGGTCCTTTGGCCCTCAAAATCTACGGACTTCACATCACTGAGAACAGTGAAGAGAAGACCGTAGCCAACGCCGATTTGAAAGACAGCGTGTCAACGGTCACACAGTCCAGAAAAAACAAATCGGCCACTAAGCAAAGCTCTAAGCCAAGTAGCACTCCCAAGTATATCTTCTTGATACTCGTACTCGTCTTTGTCCTATATATAATCTATCGACTAAGATAAATCCTTCCCGCCCACAAACCCCTGCGTGCTATCAATCATCATCTTCTCCGATGATTGGCTTGTACGTCTGTGGCGGCTGGTCACTCGCTACAGGGCTGACAGTTAAAGAGCATCTGGCACTGCCTATGCGGTGAGCGGCATGGCTTCAAAGAAGTAAGTATGTACAATCCCCGCAACAAGTACACGGGCACAGTACATACACACTCCTTTGTTCCAGGGAAGCAGCTATGCGGCTCGCCGCGCAGCACCAATGCACTTCACACCAGCCCCCACGAGTGGCACAACATCGCCCCAGTCGCACAAGCAATGTCCTTGACAGTCCATCAAGCACTTGCCAACAAAGCCTTCGGCTCTTTCTAAATGAATAATTCCATTAAAACATTTGTTCATTTAGAATAAATTCCCTACCTTTGCAGCAGATAATTGCATCAAGAGTGGCAATGTTTGCCCACCAACCGGCCAACGATCGTAGGCAGCGGTGGTAAAATGATGTGAGTGAGATAAGTTTAACCCACTAAAAATTTACGATGATGGAAATCAGAAAAATTGAAAAGAGTGATTTAGTGCTGTTCCCACGCCTACAGTGGCCTGGGCTGAAACCAAAGCACGTTGCCTTCGAGTCCTTCAAGGCTGAGTTGAAACACGTCGAAGGCCACGGCTCCTACTGGCTGCTGTACCAGCAAGACAAGCCACACCTTGTGGCACACGTGCAACTGCCAAGGAGCGAAGCGGAGTTTGACAACATCCTTGGCTGGTGCCACGGCCAGAACAAGTGGTGTGATTACATCGAGGGCGACCTCTCGTTCATCTGTGTCATTGCTGGATACAATGCCGCTGAGCTTACGCCTAAGTACCCGGACTTCATTAAAGAGCGCGTGTACGCACTCTATAGTGCAGTCTATTGGTGGTACGAATATGGCAAAGCCCTGCTTAAATAGTAATTTCCTGCCGGAAGAGGCAGCACATAAAGCCCTGCCACATCCGGCTTGATTTCATGCAGAAGTGAACAGGCAGGAAGAAAATCTGAGGCGCGTTAAGGCTAAGTAGCCACACTCTGCCGCAGATTTTCTTGCTGCCCATCCACACCTGCCAAGTACCGCACAATGTGCGCTTTTCAAGCATCACGCTTTGCTATGATGCCGCATGCACCCTTGCAAAAGCAAGGAGAAAGGTATGGCTGACAAACATAGGCTATGATTTCAATCAGATAGATTGAGGTCGTAGCCTATGATTGTCTTGATAGCCCTGTCCACAGGTACAACATGAAACCCTCTGACATGTCGGAGGAATTTCATGTTGCACCCGTGGTTCTTTACCGCCCATTCGTAAAATAGGTGGCTTTGCATACCTTGCTGTAACCATCTGCCTTTTCGGAGGTGTACGTACCTTATTGTGACTAATTGCCTTTTCGAGAGGTCTGCATACCTTACTGAGACTAATTGCCTTTTCGGGAGGTCTGCATACCTTACTGAGACTAATTGCCTTTTCGGAGGTCTGCATACCTTACTGAGACTAATTGCGCTTTTGGAAGGTCTGCATACCTTACTGAGACTATTTGCGCTTTTGGGAGGTCTGCATACCTTGCTGAGACTAATTGCGCTTTTGGGAGGTCTGCATACCTTGCTGAGACTAATTGCCTTTTCGGGAGGTCTGCGTACCTTGCAGCGACTTATTGCCTTTTCGGGAGGTCTGCATACCTTGCTGAGACTAATTGCCTTTTTGGGAGGTCTGCGTACCTTGCAGCGACTTATTGTTTTTTCGGGAAAAGTGTGGGTTATTATAGCATCACGAAACTATCTGCTTTTGTTGAATTGAAAAAACTTGAAGGGTGGGGCGTTTTGGGCAACTTCCGCCTCGTTTTTTCTGTTTGCGTTTTTTTGACATACAAAAACGGAAAGCCCGTTTTAACAAATGAGACGAAAAAACGGCACTTTCTTAACATACGTTTACATATTCCGCTCGGTTGATAGTTCGGGAGAGGTTCGAGAGAACAGGGCGCGTGGGGGGTCTTTACTCCGACGGGTTAAGGGCTCAGCCCTTAACAATCCCGTAATATTCTGATTTTCAATGCCGTAAACATTTGTTAACTTAACTATTTTTGAATTTAACAAAAAAAATCGTCCAACCTTATCAGTGGTACGGTTTTTCCCCATTTCATCGACTTATCAAATCTCAGAAATGGGGTAGCAGTTGACGTCTTTTCATGTACATGTGTGCATGTGTAATTTTGTGCCATCAATCGAAATTCACAAATAAGCAACATATGTCAAATATCAACACTAACGCTACTATCACCCTGACTGTCAACGGCAGGCAAGCCCAGGACATGCTCGATAACCTCAAAAAGAAGTCGCAGGACTTGGAGAAAGCTATTGAGGGAGCTGCCAAAGCGGGTAATAAGGTGGAACTGAAGCGACTCCAGAAGGAGCTAAAGCAGACTAACCGCCAGATAGCACAGATTGAAAGTGCTACTGTCGGTGTAGAGAAGGTGCTGAAGAATCTGGATAAGGCTACGCCAAAGGAACTGAACAAGACGCTCCATACGTTGAAACAACAGCTCAATGGCATAGAGCGTGGTACTGTGGAATGGAACCGTCAGGCAGAGGCCATCAGACGAGTAAAAGCGGAAATAGCCCGTGTTAATGCCGACCTCATCGAGGGGGAAGGCTTCTGGGACCGCTTCAACCGCAAGATGAACGACTGGCAAACAACCCTTATGGGAATGATTGCCGCCATTACTGGTCTTATCATGGCCGGACGTTCAGCAGTCAAGGCATTTGCGGACATGGACGCTGAAATGGCGAATGTCCGCAAGTTCACGGGCATGACCAAAGAACAGGTGGAGGACTTGAACGAGGAGTTCAAGAAGATGGATACGCGTACGGCCCGTGAACAGCTGAACGTTCTTGCGGAGGAAGCGGGTAAACTTGGCAAACAGTCGAAAGAGGATGTCATGGGCTTCGTGAAAGCAGCTGATCAGATAAATGTTGCCCTTGATGAGTTAGGAGATGGTGCCACACTGACATTGAGTAAGTTGACTAATATCTTCGGTGACGAGGAACGGCTTGGTACTGAAAAGGCTCTGCTGTCCGTCGGTTCTGTTATCAACGAGCTGTCGCAGAACTGTACGGCTTCGGCACCTTACCTGGCCAACTTCACCAAAAGAATGGCTGGCGTCGGTGCCCAGGCTGAGATGACTATCCCGCAGATTATGGGCTTTGCGGCTGTTCTGGATAGTCAGGGACAGGCGGTGGAAATGTCGGCAACCGCCGTTTCCAAGCTGATTATGGATATGTTCAAGCAGCAGGATCAGGTCATCAAAGCGACTGGCATGAATGCTGAGAAGTTCAAGGAGGCATTGGCAAAGGGTACTAACGAGGGCTTGCTCATGCTACTTGATACGCTGAACAAGCTGGGCAACATCGATGTGCTGGCTCCTGTATTCAAGGATATGGGTGAGAATGGTGCCCGTGCAGCACAGGTTATTTCTGCTCTGGCTGGCAATCTGGACATGGTGAAGTGGGAACAGGAGGAAGCTGCCAAGGCATTCAAGGAAGCCACCTCAGTAACCAAGGAATACAACGTGCAGAATACGACGGTACAGGCTGGTTTGGATAAGGCTCGTAAGCGTGTCAAGGAGATGGCTATTGAATTGGGCGAGAAGCTGCAACCCGTCATGTCACACGTTCTTTCTTCAACCACTTTGCTCTTAAAGTTCCTGTCAACAGTCGTTGATTTCGTCATCAAATACAAGACGGCATTGGTGACGCTGACAGTTGCAGTGGTTGGTTATTACACTGCCGTTAAATTGCAATATCTCTGGTCTTTACGTTTTGTGGCTGTACAAAAACTAAAAGCCGCTGCATTGGTAGTTGAGGATGCTTTGTTGGCTGCAAGCATCCTGAAACACAAGGTGCTTCGTGGAGAGATTACGGCAGCTGCAGCAGCTCAGACGTTCTTCAACAAGGTACTGAAGATGAACCCGATGGGGGCAGCCATTGCGGCTACAACAATCCTCATTGGATTGTATGTGAAGTTTGCCCGTTCTTCGAATGATGCGGCACTGGCGCAACAGCGTCTGAGGGATATAGAAACGGAAGCTGACCGCAATTCTAAACAGGAGATTTCAAGGATTGAGAGGTTAAGAAAGACTGTCGAGGATGAAACGCTGTCAGTGAATAACAGACGCAAGGCCATCGAGGAACTGCAGCAGATTGTGCCAGGATATCATGCAAGCATTTCTGAGGAAGGCCGTCTGTATGGCCATAACATCAAAATCCTGAAGAACTATACGGAGCAGCTGAAGAACTCAGCCCGTATAAAAGCTGCTCTGGATAAGTTGCCGGAGGCTGAGAAAGAACGCGACGAACACTTTAACAATGCGCCTTCGAATATTCAGAATGCTTATTTCAATGAAAAGCAGGGTGGTATGGATGAGGGTGCTGCGATGCGTCAGGCTAACGTCAGCCCTGCAGCTTACCGGGCATGGAAGGCGAAACTGCGGAAACTGGATGCTGCTGTGAACCAGTATAACAGCATCGTCGATGATATGACTGCCGCCAATCGGAAACTGGCTGATGAAGCTGGTGCCCTTGGTGACGGCAAGGGTGGCAAAGGTGGTGGTACCTATACACCGACAAAGGAGGATAATTCAAAAAAGGAGGATAAATTCAAGGCTGAAAAGGAGTGGAAGGCTCAGGAAGAGGCATTGAACCGCATTTCGTATGCCACTGGCAAGGTCAACTATGAGCAGTACCAGAAGCGCATACTTGAAATAGAGGTTGAGTATCAGAAGAAGATACTGGAGCATACTGACCTGACGGAACAAGAGAAGTTGGAAGCACAGGCCAGTTACTATGAGGCTCAGAAAAAGCAGGCTGAACAGCACACGAAAATGACTGTTGAACAGGAAAACCAGCTCTACAATGAATCCGTAGCCCTTCAGAAGCAGCGTTTCATTGACGGTAAGGTTTCTACGGAGGTGTATCAGCAGACGCTTGAACTGTTGGAACTGAACCATCTTCGCCGTATGAGTACGATGTACAAGGAGGGTTCCACTGAATATGTGCAGGCTCAGAAGGTTTATCGGGACAAGTTGGCGTCTGACCAAAAGAAGCATCAGCAGGAAACGGAGGCTGCTGAGAAGAAACACCAGGACCAGTTGAGAAGACTGAAAGAGGAGTACTTTGGCCCTAACAGCGGGGAACGCTTGAACAGGTACTTGTCTGACTTGGAGGGGCTGAAGCAGGTGTACGAGCTGGAGATACAGGCTGCAGGCAGCAATGCCAATGAAAAACTGCGTATTGAAGAGGCTTACTTGAAGGCTCAGAATGCTTTACGTAAGAAATATAGTATTGACAGCCTCAGTGACAACAAGAATTTCCTCGAGGAATGGACGGAGGACATGCAGGAATGGTTACAGTCTGACATGGGCAAGGCTGTCACTGGCTCCTTGGAGGTAATCAGTTCCGGAATGAGCAGCATCTTCCAGCAGCTGACTTCACTCGTTCAGGCGGAAACGGATATCCAGGTGTCGGCGATAGAAAAGCGTTACAAGACGGAGATAGCCAATGCGGAGGGTAACAATTATCTGGTGAAGAAGCTGGAGCAGAAAAAGGAAAAGGAGGTGGCCAAGGTAAAGAACGATGCTAACAAGAAGATGTTCACCATGCAGGTGATGCAGGCTGTGGCGCAGACGGCAACAGCGGCTATCAATGCCTATAGCAGTGCTGCGGCGGTGCCTGTGGTGGGATATATCCTGGCACCTATAGCGGCAGCAACGGCAGTGGCTGCAGGTATGTTACAGGTTGCAGCCATCAAGAAGCAGCAAGAGGCAGCAATGGCACAAGGTTATGCATCTGGTGGTTTTACTGGCGAGGGTGACAGGGATGAAGTGGCAGGTGTTGTACATAAAGGGGAATGGGTGGCCAGTCATCAGTTGCTGCAATCCCCCGTAGCCCGCCCGATGATTGATGCCCTGGACTATGCGCAACGAACGAACACCATAGGATCGTTACGCTCTGAGGATGTTTCAAGAAGCATCGTGGCGCCGAGCGTTTACGCACAGTCGGCATCAAACACGCCAACAGTCATAGTACAGTCACCTCAGAGTGATGCACAGACTGAGATAGCAGCAACACACATGGCCATGAAGGAGTATGCTGAAGTAATCAGGCAACTGAAGGAACGACTGGATGAGCCGTTTGTGACGGTCAATACGGTCACTGGAGATACTGGCATCAAGCAGGCGCAGGATGAATATGAGCAGCTGATGCGTAACAAGACACCAAAATCAAGGAGAAAATAAGAAATGGAAATCATAATCAACGGCCAGTTGGCCTGCCTAAAAAAGAATACATCGTTTGAGTTTATCAGCGAGAACAGCATGTTCACGGGTTCTGACAGCTATACACTGACTATGACGTTCCCATTAAAGGACTGTCCGCAGAACATACGTATCTTCGGGCATCTGCATCGTCAGGATGTGGAGAAGAACAAGGTGGTGTTCGACTGTGACATCCGCGATAAGGGGTTTTTCAAGTCTGGTTCCATCACAGTCACACAGATTTCTGAGACGGAGGTGAAGACGCAGTTCCTGGAAGGACGTTCTGAACAGAACTTCGACGATACGTTTGATGACATCTTCTTGAATCAGCTGGAACTTGGCTATCCTTTATATGATGAACGAAACACGGTGAATGAGGGACCGGAATATAAATGGTGGAACAGTTACCCGGAATGTAACTGGGTGGCTCTTCCTTGGGTAAACAACACGTCTGGAAACATGCAGAATCGTGTCGGCAAGGATGAGTACGGTAACTGGGTATGGACCAATTCCAGGGCGCAACTTACTTTTCAGCCGTTTTTGCTTTATATATTGTATAAGGTTTGTGAAGCTGTGGGATATACAGGAAATTTCAGCGCCATAGAGAATAGCAAGTTTCAGTACTTGTTGATTTGTAACACACTGCCTTATACTTGGGGCGCATGGAACTTTGCCATTGCCTTGCCGCATTGGACGCTGACGGAGTTCTTCGAGCAGCTGGAGTTGCTGATGGATGGGGAGTTTGCCATCAACCATAAGGCTAAGACCATCGGGTTTGAGTTCTCGCACAGGATAGCGAGAAAGACAAAGGCTGTGAGAATTGACAGGGTGGTAAACAGATACTCGGTGGATGTATCGAGGGACAGCAGATCTGAGTACAAAGGTATCACAAACCTGGCTTATGCGGAGAATGATAACAAAATGTGGGCATACAGGAGTTGCCAGTGGTATATCGATGAGCATAAAAAGGGTGCCATGAAGTTTGATACCTTGGCCGAACTGCTGGTGTTTGCCCAGACACTGAAGGAGTGTGGCGTGGAGACGTGGTCGCTTGGAAGACGGCAGGGGACGTCATATACTCGTGGCTATCCTATTGATTCTGACGGTCACAAACTGTTCTATGCGAAGGACGTAGACACTTATTTCATCATGTGGTGCTATAAGTCGGAATTTGTGACATCATACTATTTGGAACATACTGATAAGACCTATAATTATTATAAGTACACAAACCGTCTGATGCCGGTGAATCAATTCGGGCGGAAGGTTACTGACAGGGATGCCGAGGATGTGGAACTGAATATCGTTCCGGCATGGATTGACTATACGGATGAAGACTTGGGGCAGTGTTTCTTCCTGGAATGTGGCGAAATGAACAGTGCCATCGGATGGACGGAAGAGACGGATGAGGACGGGAATACGTCCAGCGGCTTGTCTGTCGGTGGTATCAGGCATTCGAGCGGAGGAGGAAGAAGGGCTGGTTCATACGAGGAGAATAGCTTTAGTGGCGGTGCCGCTGATGATGATACGGATTATGACAGCGGTGCATTTGCTCAGACGAATGCTGCCAGAACAATCGCAAAGGGCGAGCAGGACCGGAATGATGCTTATTTCGATAAGATATATGTGGGGTTCTATGATGGCAGTGACAGGCATCCTGGGAAGTTGCCGAGGCCAATTGTAGACAGCATCGAGGTAGATGATGACTTTACGGCTATTGAAACACCGTATTCGCTTCGCATCAATAAAAAGGAAGAGGTGGATGCCGATGGTCTGTCAACGAAGTACGTGTATCTGATTGACTCAAAGAAGAAGTATAATTTCTCTTTCCTGTCGGATGAGATTCCTGACCCTAGAGCTGTATTCTATATAGATGGGAGTAGGTATGTCTGTGAGAAACTAACTGCGACCTTCCATGAGAGTACGGGAAAGTCGCAGTTGATAAAGGGTACGTTCTACAAGATTTTGGAGCCTATTTGAGCTTTTTGAGCTTCTTCTTAACGTCATCCTCTACATTTTTCTTAGAGAGTTTGGCATAAATCTGAGTGGTCTTGATGTCCTTGTGTCCGAGCATCTTCTTGACAGTCTCTAAGGTGAAGCCATAGCTGAGCATCAGAGTGGCAAAGGAATGACGGCCAATGTGACAGGTTACGGGCTTGTGAATCTGACAGAGAGCTTCAAGTACATGGCAGTACTGGTTCAGCTTCTGATTGGTGATGATAGGCAGCTTATAGTTGTACTTCTTCAGCACATTCATAGCTGGTGGCAGGATAGGGGTGAAGAAGTTGGAGCCAGTCTTTAGACGCTCGCCATCGATATAGGTATAGTCCGGACGCTCTACGGTCATGGTGTTGAAGTCGAACAGTTCCATATCACAGAAAGCAAGTCCTGTGTAGGCCATAAATATAAAAAGATCACGCGCGCGCTCGAGATACCCTTTGCACTTCAAATTACGCATTTTGAGAAGTTCGGCTTCATCAAGTGGATTGCGCTCTTTATTGTTTCCCTTTGGAAATTTGACGTATTGATAGGGGTCTTCTGCTATCATCTCCAGCTGCCACAGAAGCTTGGTGTACTTCTTTACCTTTTTATGATAGCCATGGATGGTATAGTCACTTCTTTTGTTATCCATGCGTAGCCATTTGTCAAATGCAACGACATTAGCCTTGGTGAGGTCTTTAAATGATTGAAGGTAGCCAGATTCCTTTACAAGATTAAGTGCAACCTTATGGTCCTTGATAGTATTTTTGGCAAGGCCTTCATTCTCGAGACGTTCAAGGCACCAGTCAACAAAGGACTGACGAAGGTCTGTGCCTTTATACATTACTTTTCCCTGGTTAATGTTCAATTCATCAAGTTCTGCATGGCGATTGAAATTTTCAATTGTCATTTCTTCCTGAAGAAGTCCCATGGCTTTAATGACCTCTTCGTAATGAGTCACCTTAGATTGAATGGCTTTAGATTCTGCAATAGCCATCCATTCATTGGGGCTGGCTTCTCCCACAGTAATCCACTTGCGTTCACCTCCCTGAAGATAAACACTTAATTCAATTTTTCCAGTTCCCGTTTTGGCTGAGACCTTCTTTCGGTCATAAACCACTCTTACACGTTTCTTCATTTTTTTAATTTTTTAACGCAGCTAAGAGGTGAATTTCATTAATAAGATGGTTTTTTCACTTGTTTGGTAGCAAATGCTGGTAACAAAAATTGTTACTGGTAACAAATTTGGTAACAAAATTCTGTCGCAAAGTGTCGAAACCAGTCGCATTAAGTCGACTCAAATCTTATAAACTGCTGAGTTCAACAATTTGATAAAATTCTCTAGAACTGGCTTATACTTAAGGACTTAGTTGCCCAAACTATTGTAATTTAGAGCAAAAAAATAGCAGACGTTTTAAGTCTGCTACTTTTTCATGTTCTGTACTCTTAGTACACCCGCAGGGGCTCGAACCCTGGACACCCTGATTAAGAGTCAGGTGCTCTACCAACTGAGCTACGGGTGCAACTTTTGACTAATCGTCGATTCAATATTTTTGTGGCTTCATTCAGCGCTCTTGCTGAATTGCGGGTGCAAAGGTACGGACTATTTTTGAAACTGCCAAACTTTTTTGAGACTTTTTTCGAAAAATGACGAAAAAAACTATGAAAGCATGGGTTTAGAGCAACATTTGCGTGATAAATACAACTATTTTGGGGCTTTATGGGTCAGAAAACGAAATAAAATACTTACCTTTGCAGCCCAATTATAATTATTAGTTTGTTCACATGTCCGACACGTCACTAAAACGCCAATTGAAGGTGCTTACCATCCCAGTGTTTATTGAGATGGCTCTCGTCATGATGTTGGGTGCCGTGGATACGGTGATGCTGAGCCGTTATAGTGACAATAGTGTGGCAGCTGTAGGTTTAGACAATCAGCTGATATCGTTGGTATTCTTGGTGTATCAGTTCTTTTCGATGGGTGCGGCTATCCTTTGTGCGCAGTATATTGGGGCTGGATTGCGGAAACGACTGGTGCAAGTGGTGGGCATGGCATTGACGGTAAACCTGATGTTGGGCTTGACGGTTAGTGCGTTGCTGTTCTTTTATGCTGAAGGGTTGTTGCAGCTGATGGGGCTAAGACCTGAACTGATGGGCGACGGACTGGTGTATCTGCGACTGACGGGTGCGCTATCGTTTTTCCAGGCTATGTCGCTGACATTCTCGGCATCGCTACGTAGTGCTGATAAGGTGGTGTATCCTATGGTGGTAACGGGTATTGTGAACGTGCTGAACATCGTAGGCAACTACGCTTTGATATTTGGACACTGGGGGTGTCCGCAACTGGGCGTAGAGGGTGCTGCCATAGCTACAGCTGCCAGTCGTGCCATTGCCATGGTGTTGTTGGCGATTATCCATTTCAAGAAACACATTCCAAGTTTTCCGCTACACTATTTCCGTCCGATGCCATGGGGTGAGTTGCGTAACTTATTTTATATAGGTATACCTGCGATGAGTGAAAACATATCGTACAGTCTGTCGCAGGTGGTCATTACGTTCTTCATTAACCAGATTAGCAACGAGGCACTGGCTGCGAGGACGTATTGCTACAACATGATTATGTTCGTGTACTTATTCTGTTTGAGCATTACGCAGGGTGGGGACATACTGGTTGGACATTTGGTTGGACAGCAACGGCATCAGGCCGCATACATTCTGGGGAACTACTTCTTCAGATGGTCGATGATTATTACGTTGACGGGGTCTGTCGTTTTGGCTTTGTGCGGGCGCAGTATCCTGAATGCGTTTACTGACAATCCGGAGATTATAGCGATGGGTGTGTGGGTACTTGTGGTTGATATTTTCTTGGAGGTAGGTCGTACGGCTAACATCTTTGCTGGCAGTACGTTGAGAGCCACGGGCGATACGGTTTATCCGTTTGTGGTAGGTGTCATTTTCCAGTGGAGTATTGCTGTGGGGCTGAGTTACGTTTTTGGTATTCCGTTGGGTTTTGGCCTTGTTGGCATGTGGGTAGGTTTTGCTCTGGACGAGAACATACGTGGTATAATACTCGTGCGCCGCTGGCGATCAGGCAAGTGGCGCACGAAAGGGTTCGTAAAGGGATAATCGGAGCGTTATACTCTAATTAGTTTACGTATTACTCATCTGCAATGAAATCTGAGAGGCTTTCAGCATCCTCGTCGCCAACCTCTTCGATGGCGAAGGTGGTGCGATAGTTGTTCTCGTTGATATCATCGTCGTTGGGATCTTCCAATTCTACATCATCCTCATCGGGCTTGTTGTAGTCGTCAACAATCTCAACGTCTGCATCTTCATCTTCTTCTTCGCTTTCGCCGTGATCGTCGAACTTCATACGTGGCTTGATAGCCTCGGGCTTCACCTTGGCAAAGATGGCTTCGACCCATAGGCCCTTCTCGACCTCAAGTACTTCGTAGCCATCGGCCACCTTCTTGTCGTACATGCCGCCTTTCTTGTGCAGACGGTCCTTGGGTAGGGTAGTGGTGGAGATGTCGAAACCAGTCTCGATGATGTCCTGAATAGACTGTGACAGGGAATCCCAGCCTCCGCCAAAATTGCGGTCAAGCACCTCGATGAGCTTGGCAGCAGAGATGTGACGGATATTCTCGTAAGTGAGGTCGGTAACACGCATGATAGGACGTTTCTTGATGGCCCATACCATATTGGCGTCATCGCCTAACTTGATGGTACCAACCTTGAAACCTAACTTGGTGTATTTGGCATGAGAAGGCTTATCGTCCTCCTTCAGTTCTTCTATCTGGAATGCACTACGGATAATGCTGGCGTAGTGACGGAGGTTGTCCTTCAACTCTGAGTCCTTTTCGGCTGCTGATAGCATGCGGAAGATGTCATTTTCCTGAATATCCCAAACAGAACTCTTGGTAAGAGTCTTCAGACTCAATGCCTTGTTTTCTTTGCTTTCTTTTGTCTCTTTTGTCATATTCTTATGAGTAATTTCTTGTTATCGTGTGCAAATGTACGAAAAAAAGTGAAAAGTGAAAAGTGAAAAGTGAAAAATTTATTGTCAGTGGTGATTTTTTAATATATTCTTTGTAATTTTGCCCCAAAATATGTCAGAACCATTAGCTGAACGTCTACGTCCGCGTACATTGGATGACTACATAGGACAGAAACATCTGGTGGGCGAGGGGGCGGTACTGCGCAAGATGATTGACGCAGGCCGTATATCCTCTTTTATATTATGGGGTCCGCCTGGAGTCGGTAAGACAACGCTTGCTCAGATTATTGCCAACAAGCTGGAGACACCGTTCTATACGCTATCTGCCGTAACCAGTGGTGTAAAGGACGTGCGAGACGTGATAGAACGGGCGCAGAAGGGACGTTTCTTTAACGAGGCTTCACCTATTTTATTTATAGACGAGATTCACCGTTTCTCAAAATCGCAGCAGGACTCGCTGTTGGGTGCTGTTGAGAAAGGTGTCGTCACACTTATTGGCGCTACGACGGAGAACCCTTCGTTTGAAGTGATACGTCCGTTGCTGTCGCGCTGTCAGTTGTATGTGCTGAAATCGCTGGAAAAAGACGACCTGTTGGGATTGCTGAACAGAGCTTTGACTCAGGACGTGTTTCTGAAAAAGCAGCATATTGAGTTAAAGGAAACGGGTGCCATGCTGCGTTATAGTGGTGGTGACGCACGTAAGTTGCTGAATATTCTGGAATTAGTTGTGGAGACTGCGGGTGGTGGTCATGTGGAAATTACTGACGCCTTCGTAGAGCAATGCCTACAACAGAATCCGTTAGCCTACGACAAGGACGGCGAAATGCACTATGATATCATTTCGGCCTTTATCAAGTCGATTCGAGGTTCAGATCCTGATGCAGCGCTCTACTGGATGGCACGAATGATAGAGGGTGGGGAAGACCCTCAGTTTATAGCCAGAAGACTGGTGATTTCTGCAGCTGAAGACATTGGACTGGCTAATCCTAATGCTCTGCTGTTGGCAAATGCAGCTTTTGATGCTGTGATGAAAATAGGGTGGCCTGAGGGGCGTATTCCGTTGGCGGAATGTGCTGTGTATCTGGCCACGTCGCCCAAGAGCAATTCGGCTTATCTGGGTATTGATGCGGCATTGGGATTAGTTCAAAGGACTGGAAATCAGCCAGTACCGCTGCATCTGCGTAATGCGCCAACGAAGCTGATGAAAGATTTGGGATATCATGACGGTTATAAGTATCCACACGATTATCCAGGACATTTTACACCTCAGCAGTATATGCCTGACACCTTACAGGAAGAGCGATTGTGGCATGGTCAACACTCGCCAGCAGAAGAAAAACTGTACGAAAGAATGGTTAATTATTGGGGCGAAAGATACAAGAAGTAAGTCGGATGATGTAAGATATTATGGAATATAACGAGATAGTCACGCAGGTGATAGAATTCTTAGGAACTTTTGCTTTTGCCATATCTGGCATCCGTCATGCTGCTGCCAAGCATTTTGACTGGTTTGGTGGCTATGTTTGCGGTATTGCCGTCGCTATTGGAGGTGGTACTATTCGTGACGTCATGCTGGGTGCGACACCATTTTGGATGACCAATCCATTTTATATGATATGTACAGCATTGGCTTTGGTATTTGTCATTATTTTTGCAAAACACATGGAAGGACTGCGAAATACGTGGTTTGTTTTTGATACTTTAGGATTGGCACTGTTTACCATCGCAGGAATGCAGAAATCGTTGGCTTTCGGACAACCGTATTGGGTGGCAATTATTATGGGCTGTATTACGGGTTCTGCAGGTGGCGTCATCCGTGATGTTTTACTGAATAATGAGCCAGTCATTTTTCAGCGCGAAATTTATGCAATGGCATCAGTCGCAGGTGGAATAACATACTGGACGTTAGATTATTATAATTCTCCAATTGAAGTAACAGTTATCGTTACATTCCTTTTAATTTGCCTGATTCGTTTCTTGGCTGTGCGCTATCATTTGTCATTGCCAATTCTGAAGAGTGAATAATTGATTGAGTAAAATCGTGAAATTCTGTTCATTTATAAGTTTCTTTTAAAAACTTGATAATAAATAAAACAATATTATCTATTTATCATAATGCCGATTATTTATAAAATTATGTTTTTGTTTTATTATGGCAAATCGTGGCAAAAATACAATTAAAATGAGAATTATTTGGTAGTTTGCTTTTTTTTCAGTAATTTTGCACGACTTTTATAAATAAGTACGTAAACAAGAGCATAGAAATTAAAAATAGACAAAGAATGAAACAAACCGCAATATTGCTTCTGCACTGTCCTGACCAGCAAGGTATTATTTCGGAAGTGACCCGATTTATCACAGACAACCAAGGAAATATTGTTTACCTTGACCAATATGTGGACAAGCAAGACGGCATGTTTTTTATGCGTATAGAATGGGAATTGGAACATTTCTTAATTCCTCGCGAAAAAATCCAGGAATACATTAATACACTGTATGCCCAGCGCTATCAAATGACGTGTAAATTGTATTTTAGTGACAAGCGTCCGAGAATGGCGATTTTTGTGAGTAAAATGAGTCACTGTCTGTACGACTTGCTGGCACGCTGGAAAGCTGGCGAATGGGATATCGATATTCCGTGTATTGTCTCAAACCATGAGGATTTACGCTATGTAGCCGAGCAGTTTGGAATTCCTTACTACGTATGGAGCATTAAAAAGGATCATTCGAATAAGGCTGAAGTTGAAGCAGCTGAAATGGAACTGCTTAGAAAAGAGAAAGTTACATTTATTGTGTTGGCCCGTTATATGCAGATTATTTCTGACGAAATGATAGCTGCCTATCCGAATCATATCATCAATATCCACCACTCGTTCCTGCCCGCTTTCGTGGGTGCTAAGCCCTATCATCAGGCATGGGAACGTGGTGTGAAGATTATCGGTGCTACGAGTCACTATGTCACAGCAGAATTGGATGCAGGGCCTATCATTGAACAGGACGTGACACGTATCAGTCATAAGGATACGCCAGAGAGCTTGGTACTGAAAGGTAAAGATTTGGAGAAAATAGTGCTATCACATGCCGTCAGCAAGCATATTCAGCGTAAGATACTGACTTTCAAGAATAAAACCATCATTTTTAGCTGATGAACGTAGCTATCGTAAAATATAATGCAGGAAACATCTATTCGGTGGTAAATGCCCTTCGCAGAATGGGCGTTGACCCCCTACTGACTGATGATGCCGAGCAATTGCAGAAGGCTGATTGCGTGCTGTTTCCTGGCCAGGGACACGCTGCTGAGGCAATGGAATACCTGAAAACCAGACGTCTGGACGAGGTAATTCGTAACCTGAAACAGCCTGTCTTCGGTATTTGTGTTGGTCAGCAGCTGTTATGCAAGCACTCTGAGGAAGGCGATGTTGACTGCATCGGTATTTTTAATGCGGAGGTAAAACTATTCCAGCCTAAGCGACATGAGGATAAAGTTCCGTGTATGGGGTGGCAGAATCTCTACAACCTAAAGTCACCATTGATGGAAGGACTGAGCGAGAATCCGTATGTTTATTTTGTACATAGCTACTATGTACCCGTTTGTGAAGAGACTATTGCTACGGCAGACTATATCCTGCCCTACTCTGCCTCAATGCATAAAAATAATTTCTACACCTGCCAGTTTCATCCAGAAAAAAGTGGAAAAGTGGGCGAGAGAATTCTGGAGAATTTTCTCCAATTAACAATTGATAATAGATAATCGACAATGAAGATAGAACTGATACCGGCCATAGATATTATCGATGGAAAGTGCGTGCGCTTGACCAAGGGCGATTATGACCAAAAGACGGTATATGGCCATCCGCTGGATATGGCTCAAGAATTTGAGCGTATCGGTTACCAGCGACTGCACGTCGTTGACTTGGATGGTGCCAAATCAAAGCATATTGTCAATGGTTCAGTACTTAGTCGTATCACAGAAGAGACAAAATTGACAGTAGACTTCGGAGGCGGCATCAAGACAGACGAAGATATTGAAGAGGCTTTCCGTTGTGGCGCCACGATGGTTACCATCGGTTCGATAGCTGTCACAGAACCTGAACGCTTTATGGGATGGCTTGAGAAATATGGTGCTGAACGCATTATCTTAGGTGCTGACGTTCGGAATGGGCGTATCAGCATTAATGGTTGGAAAGAAGATTCAAGCGAAGACCTCCTACCCTTCCTTAAGAAATATATTGATGCTGGTGTCAGCAAGGTGCTTTGCACGGAGATTTCGAAAGACGGCACCTTGGCAGGTCCTGCTATCGACCTTTACAAAAAGGTGATGGAGACTTATCCTGAGCTACATCTGATAGCCAGTGGAGGCGTGTCTTCCATGGATGACATCCAGGCACTGGATGCTGCAGGCATTCCTGCTGTTGTATTTGGCAAGGCCATTTATGAAGGTAAAATAAATCTGCAAGAACTATGGGACTGGCAAAACGCATAATACCCTGTTTGGATGTCAAGGACGGCGAGACCGTTAAAGGCATCAACTTCGTGAATCTGCGAAGTGCTGGTGACCCTGTAGAGTTAGGTAAAGCTTACTCAGAGCAGGGTGCTGACGAGCTATGTTTCCTTGATATCACTGCTTCGTTTGAAGGTCGTAAGACGTTCACAGAAATGGTAACGAAAGTAGCTCAGACACTGAATATACCGTTTACGGTTGGTGGTGGCATCAACGAACTGAAGGATGTTGAGCGTCTGCTCTATGCGGGAGCTGATAAGGTAAGTGTGAATAGCGCTGCCATACGTCGCCCAGAACTGATAGACGAAATCACCAGCCGTTTTGGTTCCCAGGTTTGTGTCGTTGCCATTGATGCCCGTCTGGATGAAGACGGGTGGCATTGCTACCTGAAGGGAGGTCGCGAACGTACGGAACGAGGCTTGTTTGAATGGGCTCGTGAGGCGCAGGAACGAGGTGCAGGCGAAATACTTTTCACCTCGATGAACCATGATGGTACGAAGAACGGTTATGCCAACGAGGCGCTACGCGAATTGGCTGATACGCTATCGATACCTATCATCGCCAGTGGTGGCGCGGGAAAGAAAGAGCATTTCCGTGACGTGTTTACAGAAGGACATGCTGATGCTGCTTTGGCTGCTTCAGTATTCCACTTTGGCGAGATACCCGTTCCAGAACTGAAACAATACTTAAGACAAGAAGGAATAAACGTAAGAATATGAAAATAGATTTCGAGAAGATGGGCGGCTTGGTGCCTGCCATCATACAAGATGCGACAACCCGTCAGGTGCTGATGTTAGGTTTTATGAACGAAGAAGCCTATCAGAAGACGCTTGATACGGGTCATGTGACCTTCTGGAGCCGTACACGTCAGACATTATGGACTAAGGGTGAGACGTCAGGGCACTTCTTAAACCTGGTAGACATGAAAATTGACTGCGACGAAGATACGTTGTTGGTTCGCGTAAATCCAATAGGTCCGACTTGTCATACTGGGACGGACACCTGCTGGGGCGAGGAAAACGAGGGTAATCCCCTACTCTTCCTTTCTGAATTACAGGCGTTCATCAATAAGCGCAAACAGCAGATGCCAGAGGGATCGTACACCACAAAGCTCTTTAAGGACGGTGTAAACAAGATAGCCCAGAAAGTAGGCGAAGAGGCGTTGGAAACTGTTATTGAGGCCACTAATGGTACTAAGGAACACTTGGTCTATGAGGCCAGTGACCTGCTCTACCATCTGATAGTTCTTTTAGCAGAAAAGGGCCTGAATATCGAGGATGTGGCAGAAGAGTTGCATCGTCGCCATGACCCTAACTGGGATAAGCAGCGTCGTGAGGCCAAGGCTGCAGGTACGATGAAGTGAAGAGTGAGTAGTGAATAATTTGCTTCCGCAATAAATATCAAAGAATTATGCTTATTGATTATAAGAAAGCAAACATCATTCAGCAGGACGGTACCCCCGTATTGCAAGATGTAGACTTCCATGTAGATGAAGGCGAATTCATTTACATCATTGGTCGTGTGGGTTCTGGTAAGAGTTCGCTGTTAAAGACGCTCTACTTCGAACTAGACCTTAACGAGGCTGAGAATGCTATAGTGTTGAATCATGACCTACGTGGCTTGAAGCGTAAGTATGTGCCTGCTTTGCGTCGTCAGATGGGCATCATCTTTCAGGACTTTCAGTTGCTGAGCGACCGTACAGTTCACGATAACCTTGCTTTCGTGCTGAAAGCTACTGGTTGGAAAGATAAGCAGGAGATAGAAGAACGCATCAACGATGTTTTGGAGGATGTGGAGCTACAAGAATATGCCGACCGTTTCCCACATGAATTGTCAGGTGGTGAGCAGCAGCGTGTTGCTATTGCCCGTTCTATGCTGAACCATCCTAAAATTATCATTGCCGATGAGCCTACGGGTAATCTGGATCCAGATACAGCAGCTCACATCATTAGTCTGTTACGCCAGGTCACACAGTCGGGTACGGCTGTTGTCATGACAACGCATAACATTCCCCTACTCGATGAATATCCAGGTATTGTGTATCGCTGCATTGACCATCGACTGGAGGAAATTACCAACGACTACAACAAGATGGCTCTTACCGAAGAGGAAGAGGTTTCTGCACAACAGGCAGTCGACTACTCCACTCGTGAAGACCTGTCAATGTAGGTGACAGATGAATAATTAAAGATGAAAGATTAAAGATAAAAATAAAGATACAATGAAAGTAATGAAATTTGGCGGCACGTCGGTAGGATCACCGGCTCGCATGAAAGAAGTAACCAAGTTAGTAACCAAGTCAGGTGAACCTGTATTTGTTGTGCTCTCAGCAATGTCGGGTACCACCAACTCATTGGTGGAAATCTCAAACTATCTCTACAAGAAGAATCCTGAGGGAGCCAATGAGGTCATTAACCAGTTGGAGCGCAAGTATCTGAAGCACATTGATGAGCTCTACTCTACTGATGCTGTGAAGGCTCAAATCCGTGAGTTCCTGACTTCTGAAATGAACTATCTGCGCTCGTTTACCAAGGAGTTGTTTACCAGTTTTGAGGAGAAAAGTATTGTGGCTCAAGGCGAACTGATTTCCACCAATATGGTGGTAGCCTATATGCAGGAACTGGGCATCAAGGCCGTACTGCTCAATGCCCTCGACTTTATGCGTACAGACAAGAATTCTGAGCCTGATCCCGTATATATCAAGGAGAAACTGGCTGCTATTATGGAGAAGAACGAGGGTCAGCAGGTATATATCACGCAGGGCTTCATCTGCCGTAATGCCTATGGTGAAATTGACAACCTGCAACGTGGTGGTTCTGACTATACCGCATCATTGATAGGTGCTGCTATCAATGCTGAGGAGATTCAGATATGGACGGACATTGACGGTATGCATAACAACGACCCGCGTGTGGTTGACAAGACACAGCCCGTTCATCAGCTGCACTTCGAAGAGGCTGCCGAGTTGGCATACTTTGGTGCTAAGATTCTGCACCCCACCTGCGTTCAGCCAGCTAAGTACAGCGGTATTCCCGTTCGTCTGCTGAACACCATGGAGCCCGATGCTGAGGGTACAACCATCTCGAACCAGACCGAATATGGTAAGATTAAGGCTGTGGCAGCAAAAGACAATATCATTGCCATCAAGATTAAATCGTCACGCATGTTGTTGGCTACTGGCTTCCTGCGCAAGGTGTTTGAAATCTTTGAGAGCTATCAGACACCTATCGATATGGTATGCACCTCGGAGGTCGGTGTTTCAATGTCTATTGACAATTCGGCCCATCTTGGCGAGATTGTTGACGAGCTGAAGAAGTATGGTACGGTAACTGTTGATACCGGCATGTGCATCATCTGTGTCGTAGGCGACCTTGATTGGTCGAATATCGGTTTCGAAACGCAGGTAATGGATGCACTGAAGAATATTCCTGTTCGCATGATTTCGTATGGTGGCTCGAACTACAACATCTCGTTCCTGATTCGTGAGGAAGACAAGAAACGTGCACTGCAGAGTTTGAGCGATATGCTCTTTAATTAAACCGATACCAACACAATGACAAAAGGACAATTTCCAACGGCGAAGTTTCAGGATATACAGACGCCGTTCTATTACTATGACACGGAGCTCTTGAGAGAAACGCTCCGTGTTATTAACAGCGAAGCCCAAAAGCATGAGGGTTTCTGCGTACACTATGCTGTCAAGGCTAATGCCAACCCCAGGATTCTTCGCATCATCCGCGAGGCCGGTCTTGGTGCCGACTGCGTGAGCGGTGGCGAAATAGAGGCATCAGTCAAAGCAGGTTTCCCAAGCAGTAAGATCGTTTTTGCTGGCGTAGGCAAGAGCGACTGGGAAATCAATCTCGGACTGGACAACGACATTTTCTGCTTCAATGTAGAGAGTATTCCAGAACTTGAGATTATTAACGAGTTGGCTGCAGCCAAGGGCAAGGTGGCCCGTGTGGCTTTCCGCCTGAACCCTAATGTGGGAGCCCATACCCATGCCAATATCACGACGGGGTTGGCCGAGAACAAGTTCGGCATTGACATGCGCGACATGCTGAAAGTCATCGAGGAGGCCCAAAGCATGGCTAATGTTAAGGTGGTTGGTCTGCATTTCCATATTGGTTCACAGATTTTGGATATGGGCGATTTCGAAGCCCTCTGCAACCGTGTCAACGAACTGCAACTGGAACTGGAACGCCACCAGATTCAGGTCGAGCACATCAATGTCGGTGGCGGTTTGGGCGTCGATTATCAGCACCCCAATCGCGTTAGCATTCCCGATTTCAAGTCATACTTTGACACCTATGCAAAGAAGTTGAAACTGCGTCCTGGTCAGACACTTCACTTTGAGCTGGGGCGTGCTGTCGTTGCCCAGTGTGGCTCGCTCATTACGCGTACCTTATATATTAAAGAAGGCTCTGTCAAGAAGTTTGCCATCGTCGATGCCGGTTTTACTGACCTGATTCGTCCTGCCCTTTATCAAGCCTATCACAAGATAGAAAACATTAGCAGCGAAGAGGAGCCAGACACCTACGACGTTGTAGGTCCTATCTGTGAATCGACGGACGTTTTTGCCAAGCAGATTGACTTGAATCGTACACATCGCGGCAACCTGCTGGCTATCCGTTCGGCAGGTGCATACGGCGAGATTATGGCTTCACAGTATAACTGTCGACGACTGCCGAAAGGCTATATGAGTGACGAGATTTAGTCGGTCATAGGTAACAATATAAGCATGATACCAAAAGAAAAGTCAAATTTCTTTTGGTATTTTGTTATATTTGCATTATCTTTGCAGCGCCATTGGAGTAGTCCCCGCTTGTTTTGGGGTACCGGTGGTAAGGTAAATTGCATAGAAATATGAAAGTAATGAAATTCGGCGGAACGTCCGTAGGTTCCGTAAAAAGCATTCTTAGCTTGAAGAAAATTGTGGAGACAGAGGCTCGGACGCAACCTGTCGTAGTAGTAGTTAGTGCACTTGACGGCATCACCGACAAACTGATCGCCACATCACAGATGGCCAAGCAGGGCGATGAACACTATCGTGAGGAGTTTGACGCGATGGTGACACGCCACCACCAGATGATTGAGGCCATCATTACGGATGATAAAAAGCGCATAGACTTATTTAATAATGTAGATCAGCTCTTCGACCAGTTGAAGAGTATCTTCTATGGTGTGTACCTGATTCACGACTTGAGCGAGAAGACAGCTGATACCATCGTCTCTTACGGTGAGCGTCTGAGTTCTCATATCGTAGCTGCAATGATTAAGAACGGCATCCGCATGAACAGCCGTGACTTTATCCGTACGTGGGATAAACAGGGCATGCACGTGATTGATGCCGACTTGACTGCAAAGCTGGTAAAAAAAGCTTTCGAGAACATCAGCGAAAAGAACGTGTATGTAGTACCCGGCTTCATTGCCCGTGACCGTGACAGCCACGAGACTACCAACTTGGGACGTGGTGGTTCTGACTACACAGCTTCTATCATTGCTGCAGTTCTGAATGCAGAAGTATTGGAGATTTGGACCGACGTCGATGGCTTCATGACTGCTGATCCAAAGGTTATCAAGACAGCCTATACTATCAATGAACTCTCTTATGTAGAGGCCATGGAGCTCTGTAACTTCGGTGCCAAGGTCATCTATCCCCCAACGATTTATCCCGTTTGTGTCAAGAATATACCCATCAAGGTTAAAAATACCTTCAATCCTGAACATCCAGGTACATTGATTAAGTCTAAAATTGAGAACGACCAGAAACCTATTAAGGGTATTTCGAGCATTAAGGGCACATCGCTTATTACTGTGACGGGTCTCTCAATGGTAGGTGTGATTGGTGTCAATCGCCGTATCTTTACAACCCTTGCAAACAAGGGCATCAGCGTATTCATGGTATCACAGGCTTCGTCTGAGAACTCTACTTCTATTGGTGTACGCGACGAGGATGCTGCAGCTGCTGCTGAGGTATTGAATGCTGAATTCGCCAAGGAGATTGAGACGGGCGCAATGTTCCCAATGCAGGTGGAAAGCGGCCTGGCCACTATCGCCATCGTTGGTGAAAACATGAAGCAGACACCAGGTATTGCCGGTAAGCTGTTTGGTACTTTGGGACGTTCTGGTATCTCCGTGATTGCTTGCGCCCAAGGTGCTTCCGAGACGAACATTTCGTTTGTGGTTGACGGCAAATTCCTGCGCAAGTCACTTAACGTGCTCCATGACTCGTTCTTCCTGTCAGAATACAAGGTGCTGAATCTTTTCATTTGCGGTATCGGTACTGTTGGCGGCATGTTGCTCGAACAGATTCGTACCCAGCAGCAGTTCCTCATGCAATCGCGTCGTCTGAAGCTGAATGTGGTCGGTATCAGCGATGTAGATAATTTTGTGCTGGATCGCGACGGTATCGATCTTGATAATTACGAAAAGACGTTACGTGCGGGCTTTCCTGCCAACACCGATCACATGCGCGACGAAATCGTCAAGATGAACATCTTCAATAGCGTCTTTGTAGACTGTACGGCCAGCCGTCAGATTGCAATGCTTTACCAGACCTTCTTAGAGCATAACATATCGGTTGTAGCTGCCAACAAGATTGCTGCTTCTGGTGACTATGACAGTTATCTAAAACTCAAACAGACAGCTCGTGACCGTGGTGTGTGGTTCCGTTATGAGACCAACGTTGGTGCTGGTCTTCCCATTATCGGTACTATCAACGACCTGTGTAACTCAGGCGATAAGATACTGAAAATCGAGGCTATCCTCTCTGGTACGCTTAACTTTATCTTTAATGAGATTGCTGCCGATGTGCCTTTCTCTGAGACCGTTCGTCGTGCCAAAGAGCAACGCTATTCTGAGCCCGACCCACGTATTGACCTCAGTGGTACGGATGTGATTCGCAAGCTGGTCATTCTGACTCGTGAGGCAGGCTACAAGGTAGAGCAAGACGATGTGGAGAAGCACCTCTTTGTGCCCGACAGTTACTTCGAGGGCAGCCTCGACGACTTCTGGAAGCGTCTGCCCGAGCTGGATGCCGACTTCGAGACTCGTCGTCAGAAGCTGGAAGCTGAAAACAAGCGCTGGCGCTTCGTGGCTACGATGGAAGCAGACGAGAACGATCCTTCGTCGTTCAAAACTAGCGTTGCCTTGAAGGAAGTGCCTTATGGTCATCCTTTCTACGGCCTCGAAGGCTCGAACAACATCGTGCTCTTGACCACCGAGCGCTATAAGGAGTACCCTATGCTTATCCAAGGCTATGGTGCCGGTGCTGCTGTAACGGCTGCTGGTGTCTTCGCCAATATCATGTCAATCGCTAATATTTAATAGTGTGCTGGACGGTTCTGCCGTCCAGCCTTTTTCCACTATGAAACATATTATTATTTTGGGTGACGGCATGGCCGACCTGCCTGTTGAAAGACTCGGTGGGAAGACCTTGTTGCAATATGCCCATAAACCCATGATGGACCAGTTGGCACGCGAAGGTCGTTGTGGACGACTCATTACCGTGCCCGAAGGTTTTCCTCCAGGATCAGAGGTTGCTAATACCGCTATTCTCGGCTACGACCTGAACAAGGTTTACGAAGGTCGTGGCCCTTTAGAGGCTGCAAGTATCGGCTATGAAATGGCTGACGATGACTTTGCCATCCGCTGCAATATCATCACTTTAGAGGACGGCAAGATTATCACCCATAACGGTGGCAATCTTGAGACGGATGATGCCCGTGTACTGATTGACTATCTCAATGAAAACCTCGCTAAACCCATCAACGAACGCGAGGGTTGCGAACGCGTGAAATTCATCTGCGGAATTCAATATCGCCATTTGTTGGTCATCAAGGGCGGCAACAAACACATCACTTGTGCCCCACCCCATGATCACCCTAACGAAGAATGGCGCCCGCTGCTGGTGAAACCAGAAGCCACAGAGAATACGGATTCTGCGAAAAGACTCTCTCCGCAAGAAACTGCTGACCTCATCAACGAGATGATACTGAAGTCGCAGGAACTGCTTGCCCAGCATCCCTTCAATATCGAAAGAGCCAAGCGCGGGGAGCGTCAGGCCAACAGCATCTGGCCTTGGAGTGGCGGCTATCGTCCGTCTATGGAAACGCTGATGGAGCAGTATGCAGCCATTAAGAGTGGCGCCGTTATCTCGGCTGTCGATCTCATTCAAGGCATCGGCAAATATGCCGGTCTGCGCATCATCAAAGTACCAGGTGCCACAGGACTTGCCAATACCAACTATGAAGGTAAAGCCCAGGCTTCCATCGAGGCCCTTGAGAAGGATGATTTCGTGTTTGTTCATGTCGAGGCAAGCGACGAGGCTGGTCATGATGGTGACCTTGAGTTGAAGCTGAAGACCATTGAGTATCTCGACCAGCGCCTTATCGCTCCTATTTACAACAAAGTGGCAACTTGGAATGAACCAGTATGCATTGCCGTACTCCCCGATCACCTGACACCTGTTGAACAGCGCGTCCATGTAGGTCAGCCCGTTCCTTTCCTCATCTGGCACCGTGGCATCGAGCCTGACAGTGTTCAGCAATACGACGAGGCGTCCTGTGTGTCTGGCTCTTACGGTCTGTTAAAGCTCAACGAGTTCATGCAAGCCTTCATGGCCATCCAATAAGATTCATTTTGCCTGAAGCCCGCATGGCGGTGCAGGTATCATCTTGCAGATACCTTCCAGAAAGACTCTATCCGTATCGTCAAATGTGGCCAGTTCCTTGCTATCAATATCAAGGACGGCCACAACGTTACCATCTTGATCAAAAACGGGGACAACAATCTCCGAACGTGAGAGGCTGCTACAAGCTATGTGTCCTGGAAACTGCTCAACATCTGGAACAACGATGGTTTGTTGTTCCTTCCATGCCGTTCCACATACACCACGACCATAGCCAATGTGCATACAGGCTACAGGCCCCTGAAACGGGCCAAGTATCAGTTCGCCATTGTTTACCCTATAAAAGCCCGTCCAGAAGAAGCCCATCGCGTCATGAATGGCACTGCAAACGTTAGCCATTACTGACACACTATCCGTCTCTCCTTCTATCAAAGCACTAATCTGCTCCGTGAGCAGCTGATATTTTTCTTTTTTTGCTTTCAACGCAGCACTATCACAAATTTCTACCATAAATTATAATAATCAATAGTCAATATAGAACTTACTTCACTATGACGTCAGTCTTCTTAACAAAGAGGTAATCGTGGCCTGTGCGTAGTTCGTAGTATTCTACACCGTCAAAGGAATGCTCAAAGAAGGTGTCGGCAATGATGGTACCCTTCGGGATGGTGTAGAAGGGCTTGAGCGTCCCCTCGGCATTGTCCTCGCAATAGATGACGGCAGCCTTGCTGGCTACAATCTTCGGACCGTTGCCGAGCATCCACGACATCTGGCCCAGATACTTGGTATAGACGTAACCCACGATGCCGTCGACGCTGACCTTGCTCCACTGCTTGCCTTTCTCAAGCAGAACGCCACGTCCCAGTCCGTGATCCTGCATCCACAGTTTGGTGAGTACTTTACCGTTCATAGAAGGTTCAGAACGGACGTTCAGGTAGCCGTCGTCGCTGACGGCATAGACTACGGTGAACACCTTACCTGTCTCAGCTACCGTCTTGGCACCCTCGACGTAGTACTTGAAGAGGTTGTCGTTGTAGTCGACGGCATAGAGATATTCGCGTCCGTTCTGTTCGGTTTGCAGCTCCAGGTATTCCACCTTATAGGTAAAGGGCAACTTGCTGTAAATCTTGCCCGTGTACTTGTCGAGCATGAAGAGGAACTTCTTCTCGCTGGTAAAACCATACGAACAGAACACGAACTTGGAATCGAGGATAAAGATGTCGTTACTGGTGAGCCAGTCGGTTGACCACACCATCTCGCGACGCTCAGGATTGTAGCAATGCAGCTTGGAGCCCTTGCCATTGACGCCGCTGGCATAGCTGGGACAAGCCATGTTGAACAGCAGGTTGTGGGTATCGTTATCCCAGCGGACATCCTGCACCTCGCAGTAGTTGTTGTCAGAAACCTGTCCGAGGTCGATGGTATAGAGTGGCTTCTCGTCTTTATCGTAGATTTTTACGATGAACTTGTAGTTCTGGTCACCAGCGGAGCGGCGATAGAGTGCCAGCCAGCCGATGTCGATACGCTCGGAGATGAACTGTTCAAGGTCCTTGGCCTCTTCGCCACGTGGCAAATACTCGTTCTGCTTCTCTACGCGCAAGCGGTAGATGGTGCCGTTGGGCTTGTTCTTCAGCGTAATCATGTTCTTCTGCCAGTTGGCACCGTAGTTCTTCACCGACACCAGGCGCTGTGCCTGAGCGGTGGCGCACATGGTCAACATAGTCACAAGACTGAGAATGATTCTTTTCATAATGGTTTTGTTTGCAATTAGTAAATGGTAAAGTCTTAAATCGGTAAATGTCATTAGTCCATACGATTACGATAGTCCTCGTAGGCAAAGCGGCGCAGCAGTTCCAACCGTCCGTCGGCATGAAGCATAGTCAACGACGGATGCGTGATACCGTTGAACATATTGGTCTTGACGGTTGTGTAATGGATCATGTCCTCGAAGATGACTTCGTCGCCCACCTGCAACTCGCGGGGGAAACGCCAGTAACCCATGAAGTCGCCTGCTAAGCAACTGTTGCCCCCAAGGCGGTAAACGAATTGGGAATTGTTTTCGTCAACATGTTCGGCACCGCGGACATCGGGATAGTACGGCATTTCCAGACAGTCAGGCATGTGACAAGTAAAGCTGACATCGAGAATAGCTGTGCAGATGCCCTTGTCCTCGACCACATCGACGACGCTGGCTACTAACGAACCCGTCTGCCAGGCAAAGGCGCTGCCCGGCTCGAAGATAACCTTCAGGTGCGAATAGCGACTATGGAAGCCCTGCATGATACGTACCAGTCTCTCAATGTCGTAGTCGGCACGCGTCACCAGATGACCGCCACCGAAATTGATCCACTCAATCTGCGAGAACCAACGTGCAAACTTGTCCTCGATATGTTGGAGCGTACGCTCGAACACATCAGAACCACTCTCGCAATGGCAGTGGCAATGGAAGCCTCGGATGTCGGTAGGCAACTGGTCGGGCAACTGGTCGGCACTAACCCCAAAGCGCGTACCTGGGGCACAGGGGTTATAGAGCAACGTGCCCACCTCGCTGTATTCAGGATTGACGCGCAGGCCCAGCGAACACTCCCCTGCCCGACTATGATAACGCTCGTATTGCGAGAGGGAATTGAACGTCAGATGACTGGAACAGCGAATAATGTCGTCAATCTCGTCATCCTTATAGGCTGGCGAGAAGGTGTGCGCCTTAGAGCCAAACTCCTCAAAAGCCAGGCGGGCCTCAGAGAGCGAGCTGGCAGTGGTAGCCTTTATGTATTCACGGAAAATGGGAAAGGTCTTCCAAAGGGCAAAAGCCTTGAAAGCCAGTATCCACTCAGAATCCGTGCGACGTGCGACATTGCTAATAAGAGCCAGATTGCGACGCAACTTTTGCTCTTCAATCATGTAATATGGCGTATTCATGGGTGCAAAGATAATAAAAGTTTAGTGTTTATATTTTAAAATTAAGAGAAAATTTGCGTTTTACCCTACTTTTTCGTACCTTTGCAGCCGCTAATAATATAATAAGGTATAAAGAAGAGATGATAACAGTCACAAATCTGGCTATCCAGTTTGGAAAAAAGACGTTATACAAGGACGTCAATCTGAAGTTTACGAGTGGTAACATTTATGGTATTATCGGTGCTAACGGTGCCGGTAAGTCAACCCTGCTGCGCGCTATTAGTGGCGAGCTGGAACCCAACAAGGGAACCGTTGAGATGCTGCCCGGCGAGCGTATGTCGGTGCTGGAGCAGGACCACTTTAAGTACGATGAGTTTTCAGTGATGAACACCGTGCTGATGGGACATCAGCCCCTGTGGCAGAACATGAAGGAGCGCGAAGCTCTGTATGCTAAGGAAGAAATGACCGAGGAAGACGGTAATCGTGCTGCTGAGTTGGAAATGGCCTTTGCCGAGATGAACGGTTGGGAGGCTGAGAGCGAAGCTGCGCAGTTGTTGCAGAACTTGGGCATCAAGGAGGAACAGCACTATGCCCAAATGGCAGACATATCGAATAACGAGAAGGTGCGCGTGATGCTGGCTAAGGCTCTGTTCGGACACCCCGACAACCTGTTGCTGGACGAGCCTACCAACGACCTCGACCTCGATACCGTTCAATGGTTGGAGGAATACCTGTCGAACTTGGAACAATGTGTTCTGGTTGTCAGCCACGACCGTCACTTCCTGGATGCTGTATCCACTCAGACCGTTGATATCGACTTCGGCAAGGTAACGCTGTTCTCAGGTAACTATTCATTCTGGTATGAGAGTTCGCAGCTGG
>JAEEGK010005556.1_pt1 | contig 30490 bp, 13 predicted proteins | sample 8958771 | NCBI WGS metagenome assembly JAEEGK01 (sample SAMN16246547, study PRJNA631951) | gut metagenome | biome: gut microbiome; feature: rumen; material: SC-attached | host: Bos | place: Iran: Karaj | collected 2018-10 | reverse complement strand
TAATAATAAATAAATTAAATGAAATAATAAATAAATATAATTTTTCATAAAAATTAATTAATAATTATTGCTAAATAAAATACATTTTAAAATATTTACTCAATTTCATTAGGATGTGAAGAACCATCATCTTCTTCATCTTCATTTTTATCGTCATTATCATCATCATCTTTACCTTCTCTTTCATCCTCTTCTTTCTCTTCTCCTTCATCATCTTCCTCCTCTTCCTCATCTTCATCTTCTTCTTCTTCCTCTTCTTTTTTATTATGTATCACAGGTAAGTCAAACCCTTTAATATGAAATTTATCCAATAATTTTCTTCTAGCGTTATAAGATGTAAATACATTATTATCTTTATTAGTATTTTCTGTATTTAATATATAATTTATTCTTTCTTGTCTTGACATATAATTGAAATTAACAGTCAAAGCACCATCGTTTTTTTCTGAAATATGTGAATATCTAGAATTTTTGATTGGAGGTAAAATTATTTTATTTCTAATTTTTTTTAATCGTAAAATGGGGACTCCGTCTTGATAATCATCGTAATAAAATCCTGAACTGTATCCAATTTTGAGAAAACTACTAGGCCAATTTGTAGAATAAGGGTTTAAATTATCACCTCTCAAACTTTTATTTTCATCTGAATCATCATTTTTTGGATATAATGTAATTCTATTAAAAAAACCTTTTTCTCTTTCTTCATCATTATAATCGAAATTTTGTCGGAATAAATTAAATGATCTTTTTGTATGTGGATTGAAAAAGTTTTGGGTATTTTGCATAAATTTATTTCCTCTTATAGTTATAGGTCTCAAACCTCCTTCACTAACTCTTTTATAACCACTAATGAAATTTTTTCTCTTTAAACTGTCATTTCCTTCTGTATTTAAATGATAATATTTATTTTTACCTCTTATTGTATATGTATTGAAACTTCTTTGTGTAGTATTATTAAAATTTTTATTTTTCGGGATTGTTCGAATACTTATGTCTGTTTTAGAAAATTTATTTTTTTTCAAATTTTTATTGTTTTTCCATAATTTATTTTTATATTGAGAAACATTTGGTGTTCTACTTCTTTTTTTATTAATTTCAATTTTATTTTTCTTTTTATAAAATTTTTGCTCACTTCGTGTTGTTCTATTATAAATATTTTTATTTTTATTTTTGAAAAATCCCCTATTTTTACCTTTAATTATTTCGCTTCTATTTGTTCTTAACATTTTGTTATTTTTAAAAGGTTTTCTAGTTTTTACACTTTGACTTCTTTTGTTCTGTTTTAATTTTTTTAGTGTTTGATTTTTATTTCTTTTAGTTTTATCTAATAAGTTTTTCTTTTTTAATACAACACTCCTATTTTGTTTTAATTTACCCTTTGTACCTTCTAATTTTTTTTTGTTTTTTAATACAACACTTCTATTTTGTTTTAATTTTCCCTTTCCCTTTCCTTTTTTATTTTTTGATTTCTTTCCTTTTTTGCCACCTTCTTCATCACTTTCATCATCTTCACTATCTTCGCCCTCTTCACCTTCTTCATCTTCGTCTTCTTCTTCTTCTTCCTCTTCTTCATTATCTTCATCATCTCTTTTTAATTTTTTTCTTTTATTCATATCCATTGTTGATTTATTTCTTTTTTTGAGTTTTGTTTTACTTTGGTCTAACTTTGTTTTTTTACTTTTAATTGTAACAATAGCACTTTTATTTTTATTTAATTTTTTAGGGACTGTTTTACTTCTTTTTTTAATATCAGTTTTTTTATTTTTTACTTTTTTACCTTTTTTAGCCAATTCTTTATCTTTCCTTTTTTTAGATTTTTTACCATCACCCTCTTCACCTTCTCCTTCTGATTCACTTTCGCTTTCATCTTCTCCTTCTCCTTCTTCTCCTTTTTTTCCTTTTTTCTTTTTTTTATCTTTTGACTTTGATTTTTTATCCTTCTTTTTTTTAGATTTTTTACCGTCACCCTCTTCACCTTCTCCTTCTGATTCGCTTTCATCTCCTCCTTCTCCTTCTTCTCCTTTTTTCCCCTTTTTCTTTTTTTTATCTTTTGACTTTGATTTATTTTTTCCCTTTTTATCTTTTGACTTTGACTTCTTTTTCTTACTTTTTTTTCCATATTCTTCTCCACCTTCACCACCATCATCATCTTCATAATCTTCATCATTATCATCTTCTTCATTTTTTCCTTTTTTTCCTTTTGTTTTCTTTTCCTCTGTTTCTTTTTTTTCTTTTTCTTCTATTTCTTCTTTTATCTTTTCTTTTCCTTTCTTTTTCTTATCTTTTGATTTTGATTTTTTATCTTTTTTTTTTGATTTACTTTTCTTATTTTTCCCTTCTCTTTCTTCATCACTGTCTCCATCGCCTTCTTCATCTCCACTTCCTTCATTATCTTCTTCTTTACCTTCTTTTCTTTTTTTCTTTTTTTTATCTTTTGATTTTGATTTTTTATCTTTTGATTTAGATTTTTTACTTTTCTTTTTTTTTTTATCTTCTTTGCCATCTTCTTCTTCATTTTCTTCTTCTTCATTTCCATCACTTTGAGATAAAGCCTTTATATTTGTATTTTCTTTTTCATCTTTTTTTTTCTTTTTATTTTTATCCTTACTTTTACTCTTACTTTTACTTTCTTTATCCTTTTTTTTATCTTTACTTTTACTTTTTTTATCTTTGCTTTTACTTTTTTTATCTTTTTTAATTTTCTTTTTATCATCTTTATATTCTCCATCTCCATCTTCATCTTCATTATCTTCTCTTTCTTTTCCACCTTCACTACTACTATTATTCTTTTTATTTTCTTCTTCTTTTTTCTTTTTTTCTCTTTCTTTTAGTTTTTCTTCATATTTTAATCTACTTTCTTCTATGAGTTTTCTCAGTTCTGGATCATCTATTAAAAATTTCCCATCTTTTAATATTGATTTTTTACTAGTTACAGAGCCTTCTTTAATATCTGCATCTTCTTTTAATTTTTTTTTTTTACTTGGCTCTAAATTTTCTTCTTCTGATTTTTTATCTTCTTTTTTTGCTCTTCTTACTATTCTTTTAATTGATATTTTTAATGTATTTTTATTTTTTGCTTTTTCTCCATTATTTCTATTTTTTTGGGCATTTTCTTCTTCATCATCATCGTTATTATCTTTTATTTTTTTCTTTTTTGAATCTTTTTTATCACTTGTGTCATCTTGTACTTCTTTTTTGTCTTTACTTTTACTTTTTTTTGTTGATGATTTTTTTGATTTGTCTTTTGATTTATCTTTTGTTGAAGACGTTACTTTTTCAGATTTTTTGTCTTTTTTTGACGACTTTTTTGAATTCTTCATTTATATTTTATTATTTTTATTTATTAAGTTATTTTTATTTTTTTTAATAATTTTTAATTGGTTATTTGGGTTTTTTTTTTGAGTATTATTTTTCACAATTAAAGTATTTTATATTATATAACTATATTTTCATTAAATTCGATTTGTTATTTTTATTTATATGATTATTTCAATATCTCATTTTATTTATGTTTTCTTTTGTATATAAAAAATTATATATGAAATAACATTTATGTTTATTTAAATATATTAAATGTCCAAAGTATAGTAATGAAAAAAAATAAAGTTTAAATTTAAAAATTAGAGATTGTTGTATTATATATAATTTTAAAGGGGAATTTTTCATTTAAATTTGGGATTCTATGATTACATGAATATATTATTGAACATTTGAAAAGATTTTTATATTTTTCATTATTTTTTTGACATAGTGTTTTAATATTTCTGTAAAATCTCTTTATTAATATCATTATTGTTTTAAAAATTCCAATACCAGGCAATTTCTTTAAATAAATATATTTTATATTTCAATATATTATATCAGATTTTCAATTATGAATTTTAGAATAATAACAGAAACTCTTTTTTTTAGTAATTTAGGTAAAAAAATAAAAAATAACTTCTTTTTTTTTTATTAATCAATCTCCTTTGCCTGTAAAAATCATAATAGTAATAAATATTATATCCTTTCTTTTTGTTAAAATTTTAATTTTCTTTTTTAAAAAAAAATTGTAAGCCCGACAAAAAATAAGAAATAAAAAAAAAAAAACATATTAAAATTCAAAAAAAAATTAAAAAATATAAAAACAATAAAAAATAAAAATCTTAAAAAACGCATAAAAAAAATGGGTTGCCTAAATTCAAACACAGTAAAAGAATTAAAGACTGCAGTAAAAGGAGAGAAATACCGTATAGTATTTATGGTAGGAGCAGAGACATCACCTTTAGAATCAGTAGCAAAGAAAGCATCAGATGATTTTCGTCACTCTTTAATAAACATAAACGACTTAGGTCAAGGAAAGATATCAAATGTATTATTAAATGCAGTGGTAAAAGATATAACAAATGAAATGCAAAATAATGGAACAATAAAATCATCAACATTAGTAAAGGGAGTTGGATTAATGTTAAATACTGCAAAAGATAAAAGAGTTTTAATTGAAGGTTTCCCAAGAAATCAAGAAGATTTAGATGAGTGGAATAAACAAAAAGGTGAAGATGCTGATACTGTTTGCTTCTTCTATGTAGAAGTACCTGATGAAAAAGTAATGGAGGCTGGAATTGATGATATTACTAAAGAAAAATGCAGAAAGTTTATTGAAGAATCTAAACCTTACTATGAATCTCTTGCTTCTACTCTTGGAGATAGGTTTGTTAAAGTCGATGGAACTAAAAATCTTGAGGAACTTAATAAAGAAATTTCTAATGTTTTCGTTTCTAAGAAATTGTTTTAAAATATTTTTTTTTGAATTTTGAACTTTCTTTTAACCTTTTTTTAATTTTGGATATTAAGTTAATAAAAATTATTTTTTCTGTTTTAATTTTTATTATTTATATTATTATTCATAGATTCAAATTGTTTATATTTTTTTTATATGCACAGTAAAAAGACACATTAATTTTTAATTGTTATTTCAAAAAATAAAGCATTAAAAATAATAATGTCTCAAGTAAATCTAAATGTGATAAGAATATTAAATGATAAAAAAAAGAAAAACAATAAATCAAATGAAATAAATTTATATATCAAAAACAAATCTAATTCAATTCTTAATTCAATATCATCTACAATTCAAGATGAAATAGAATCAAATTTATCTCCTATAATTAGTGATTATTCTTCAATTTCAAAAGAAAAAATTTTGAATAAAATATCATCAATTAAGCAATTAAAAAATGAAATGATAAATAATGATTATTCTAAAATATTTAATCTAAAATCTAATAAATCTTATTCTATGAAATCTATATTTAACAATAAATCTCCTCTTTTTAAAATTAGAAATGGATTAAATTATAATAGTTTAATATTAAAAAAGGATAAAAATATTAATCAAGAAGATTTATTAGATTTAATGAAAATTAGAAATATTTATTATAAAAAATATGATAATGAAATTAAAAAATTAGATAAAATATTGTCTAATTATAATAATATATTTGATGAAATTAAAGAAGAAAAATATCAGAAACTTCAAAAGAAAAGAAAAAATGGAATTGAGAATTTTAGAAAAATATTTTTTAATATAGATTTAGTTGAAAATGAAAATTTAATTGAACATAATTTATTAAAACAAATTTTCAAATATTCAGATGAAATATTCTCAAGTTCAAATCAAATTCAAGAAATCCTTTTAAATGAAATTAAAATTATTAAAAATTCCTTAATAAAAAATCAAATAAATAATTATAAATCAGAGATTAAAGAAAATTTCCCAGAGATTAAAAAAAAAGAAATAAAAAATAAAAAATTAAAAGAAAATTATTTAGAAAAAGAAAATAAATTAAAATTAGTAATTTATAATTATGAAGATGAAATAGAACATTTAACTAATCTTTTAAATAAAAATAAAGAATATTTTAATAAATATAATGATTCAATTGATATAATTTCAAAAAAAAATTTAGAAATGAAAATAATGAAAATTAAAGAAAAAGATATTTATCATAAAAATAAATCAAAAATAGATAATTATAAAGAAAAATTAAATGAATTAGAAAATCAAATTATTAAACTTTCAAAAGAAAATAATGATAATTTAAATAAAATATTAAAAGAGCAAAGTGTTTTATTAAATGAAAATAATATATTAAAATTAAATCAAAATAAAATGAAAGAAATAATATTAATGAAAGAAGAAGAATTAAATTCTTATAGATTAAAATATTTCAATGAAAAAGAAAAAGTTGAAAAGCAAAATTTACTTTTAAAATTTTTTCAAAATAATAAATAAAAAAAATATAGTTTTATTCATTTTTTTAAAAAAATTATTCTAATAAATTATTATAATCAAAAATTTCATTTTCACTATCATAAGTAATAAGACCAACTCTAGGAAGACTTTTTCCAATAACATAATCATAAATTTCATTACAAACAATTTCAGAAAGCATAGAACAAATAGGATTAAATTCTTTATTAAAATTAACAATATATCTTCTTAATAAAGACATAATTTCTTTATCTCTAAATATATATTCACATTCAATTTTTCTAAAATATTGTTCAAAAAAAGACATTTTTTTATGAAATTTATAATCATTCATATATTCTTCTTTCATTACTTTAGGAATATCTTTTACATCAACATTTTTTCTATAATATAATTCTAATAAAAAAATAGAAAGATGAAATTTATCTGGTTTAGTTTTATTCACTTTCATATCATTTAATAATTTATCACTTTTTTTTAAAAATAACATATTAACAATATCAGCAAATTTATCACCATGTCTTGAATTAATGAATAAATTATTATAATAAAAGCCTAAAATTCCACTATTATTAATAGAATAAAAAAATATATTTTTTCTTGTAAAAAATTCTTCATATGTACATAAAGAATTATAATCTGTAAAACCTGCAATTGTGATTTTTAAATCTCGTAAATTATTAAAATCATTTACCATTGTTATTGATACTGTTGCTGATAATGTTACTAATTTTTCATATATTGCTTTTAATCTTGATTTTCCTAAATCGTTTTTTTCTAAAAAAAAATTATTGTTTATATCTTTCTGACTCACTTTTTCTTTATCATATAAATATATATTAAATCCTTTGTTTATTAGTATTTTCGCTATTTCTGTTATACATGAATTTAAGTTTATTAATAAAATTCTTGTTGAACTTATTCTTTGCTGAATTTTTTTCGGTAACATTGCTTTTTCTTTTAAATCTACGTTTTCTTGATTCAATGTTGAACTGCTTTGTTTGTTTTTTTCTTCTTCCATTTAATTTTTTTTATATTATAAAATTATAACTTACATAAAATTTATTATTATTTAAATGAATTAATAAAATATTTTTTTAATTAGAAAAATTTATTGTGTTTTTTATTTTTCATTATATTTTAAATTTATTATATAGTTTTATTAAATTAATATAAATAATTATTCTCGTTAAGACTAGGTTGGATATTAATAATATAATTATTTAGTTAATGTATATTATTTAAAATATTAACCAAAGGATAAAGAATTTACTTATAAATTGAATTTAAAAGTTTTATTATTATTTTGTGTTTAGAATACTTAATTGAATTTAATATAAAGATTATGCAATATTATATTAATTAAAAAATATGAAAATTCATTTTTTTTTCTTCATAATATTATTTTTAGAATTAGTTGAAACAAAATTTAAAATAAATCCAGTTGAAAATCAAACATGTCAAATAAAATCACCTTTAGAAATTATAACTAAAAACAAATTAAATTATATTTATTTATCCACAAATTCTTTATGTGATTTTAACACTGATATTAATAATAATTTATTTTCATCAAATTTAATAACATATGATAAAACATTTGAAATAAATAATAAGGAATCATCTTCAATAAATTTATTTAATTTCTTCTATGCAAAAGCTTGTGTAACTTATAATAATAAGATATTTATTTTAATATTTAATATAATTAATCCCTTTGAAAATTTATTAATTGATTTAGAACTTCTTTCAAATGAAATTTTAACTCAATGTTCTATCATGAAACTAGATAATAATGATTTAGCAATTTCTTATATTATATCTGGATCTTTTATTATAAAATATTATTCAATAAAAAGAATTACAGAAAATGTAAATGATTTAACATTTACATATGAATATTTTAAAGAAAATATTGAAATTAATTCAAAAAGTTCTTTAAATTTTTTATGTTCTTTTTCTAAATATTTCAAAAATATATTTTGTGCTTCTGGATTTGAAAAAGATATTGACTTTTATATTTTTCATGAATATCAAAAGATTAATTCTTTAAAATTCCAAATAAAATCAGATAAAAATATAATATATACATTACTTACAAATTATAATGAAAAAGTATTTTTTACAATAAGTTTATTAGAAAATAATTTATTAGAAAATGAATATTTTGAAATAGATAAATTTAAAGTATCTTATTCTTCTTTAATATATCAAAGCCATTTAGAGTTATCATTCTCTAAACCAGATATTTCAGAAATACCAATTATTCAATTTGGAAAATTAAATGAAAAAAGTATTCTAATTTATATATATAATAATAAAAATCAAATATCATCTTTACATTTTAAAAATACAATTTATTTAATTGATGTTAATACTATGTATTATATTGAAATTACAAGTAAATTTTCTTTTGAAATCCCTAATCTTTTCAATTATGAACAGTTAATTTGTTCATCAGAAATATTTGAAATTTTTATTTTATATAATGATGATTCAAATAACAAAAAAATGTTATTTTTATATTTTAAAAGACCAAGTTGTATTAATTATTCAAAGAAATTAAATCTAAATTCAAGTGTAAACATTGGATTGAATGATTTATCAAATGATGAGAATATTAAAATATATAAAATAAAAACAATACCAAAACAAATAAAAGGTACATTAGAATTTTATAATACATATTGTCAAGATTTATCAAATAATTGTGAAAAAGAATTTAATGAAGGTATAAAATATATCTCACCAAATGAAGTAACAACTGATTTAATATATTTTTTTTTAATTCAAGAAGATCCATTTTATAATATGGATTCTGATAATTTTCACATTATTAATTTTGTTGATGATGATAATGTATTTTATACTTCAAGTGATTTATGTGAAATTGAAATTAATGTTTATAATTGTTATAAATTATGTAATTCTTGTATTAAAGTAGGAGATATAAATTCATATAATTGCCTTACTTGTAAAGATAATTATATTATTAGTAATGGAAATTGTATTTTATTTGATGATTTTTTAAATGCATTTACTTATGAAAAATCAATTTATATTGAGCAAATGAAAGAAAATGAAATAATTGAAAATTATAAATATTTTAAAAATATTGAAATTGGACAATCTGGTTTTATAGAAATTAAATCTGAAGAATGTATATTTACTAAATATTTGTCTACAATAAAAATAATATCTGAAACTAAAACTCCTCAAATTGATTTAGGAAATTGTAAAAGCAATTTACAATTAATATCTGGTATATCAAATAATGAACCGATCATAATAAATCAAATTACATATAATAAAACATTGTTTCCTGTTATTAAATTTGAAATATATGATAGTAATAAAAATAAACTTGATTTAAATAATTGTATAAATGATACAATAAATGAAATTTATCCAATAAATTCTAAAAATGAAGAAGAAATGAATTTAGAATTATATAAAAATATTTTAGAAAAACAAAATTATAATATATATGACCCAAATTCTAAAATTTATAATGATGTTTGTATAAGGTATTCTTATCATGGTAAAGATTTGACTTTGAAAAATAGAAGACAATTTTTATTTAAAAATTTAACTTTTTGTTCTGAAGGATGTAATTTAAAAGAAATTGATTTAAAAAATAAAGTTATCACATGTGAATGTTCTGGAAAAATTTTATTAAATAAAAATTTAAATTTAGATAATAATATCAGTTACAATAAATTAGGAGGTTTTCCTGAAGAAATTAATGAAAATTATTTCAAAATTTTTAAATGCTATAATATATTAATGAAAGATATTGTTCATAATTTTTCTTTTTTTGTTATGTTTTTTGGAATTATAATCCAAATTATATGTTTAATAATATTTAACAGTAAAAGATACATTGTATTTAGTCCACCTTTAAAAGACAAAGATTCAAATTATATGTTAAATGATGAAAATAATATTATTTATAAAAACCATATTTATATTCCTTATTTTGGAGAAAATGATTTTGAGAATTTAATCTTAAATAAAAAAAAAGATTCTAATAAAAACGAAGATATAATTGAATTAAGTGATCAAACAGAAAATGATGATGAAAATAAAAATAATGTTAAAAAATATGTATATTCTAAAAAAAAAGGAAGAACTTATGTTCATATTTCCCAAAAATTAAAGAATAAAGAAACAATAGAACCAAAAAGAGAAATTATTGAAAATAATATAAAACCAAAAACAATAAATCTTCCAATTAAAAAAAGGAATTTGAATAATGAAAATTTTGTAATTTTAAATCATTCAAACTCAAGTAGAGATTTTATAAAAAAAAATCAAAACAATTCATTGGACAATAATTCATTTATGGTAAATAATAATATTAATGAAGAAATTTCTTTTGAAGAATTAAATGAATTAGAATATTTTGAAGCAATAACTGAAGATAATAGATCTTTTTTAAAATGTTATAAAGATTATTTCATTGGAAAACAATTTTTTTTTAAAATATGTTTATCTAAATCTTTAGTTTATACAATTCAATTAAAAATAATTAATTTAATATTTCATATTCATACTTTTATATTTGTAAATGCATTTTTATTTAATGATTATTATATAGGAGAAAGATTTATAAGAAGAAATGAAAATTTTTGGTATTTTATAGTTAAAGAATTGCCAAAATGTTTTTATTCTTCTTTATTTAGTTTTTTAATTTGTAAAATTTCACTATTATTTACTTCATCTGAAGGAAAATTAAGAAGATATATTAGAAAAGTTAATATAAAGTTAAATGATTTTGAAATTAAAGATATAATAACTGAATTACTTACATATATGAAACAAAAAAGATTAATTTGGTTTATTCTAATTTTTATTCTTGGTATCTTTTATTTTTATTATTTATATATTTTTTGCTTCTTATATAAATACACTCAATTATTTTTAATTATTAATACTCTAATTAGTTTCTGCTTGAATATAGTTTATATTTGCTTTATAAGTTTATTGATAGTTGTTTTTAGATTTTCTGGTTTAAAATGCAAGAAATTGATTTTATTTAAAATCAGTGAAATAATATATTATATTTTATAATTATTTAGATAATCATTTTTTATTTAAACGATAAAAATTTTTTTTGAAAAATACCACTATATAATTCAAAAAATTTTTGAAAAAAAAAATTTAATTTCCCAAAAAAAATTAAATATAAAAAAAAAATAATAAATAAATTAAAACAATAATAATCATTCATAAAATAACAAAACCCCAAAAAAAAAAAATTAAAAATAAATATAAAATAAACTTAAAAAAAAATTAATCCTAAAAGTCATATAAAAAATGAATTACGTGAATGTTCCAAACGACAGTTTTAAACTTCTTCAAAATTTAATAAAAAAATATCCAAGTCACAAGGAAATATTAGATGAAATAGACAGTAATTTAAATCAAAGACTATGGCATCAATTATCAGATAACATAAATAAATTTGCATCAAATGAAGACATTCAAAAATCATCAGATTTAATAGAATTATATAATGGATTAATATTATTTGTAGAAAGTACATTGAATCCAATGAAATTTTTACATTTTGTTCAATTACTTTTATCTAATTATAAAGGAAAAATGGAAGAAGGTTTAGCATTTGTTGAAAATGTTGAAAATAAAATGAAATTTGAAGGAGAAGAAAAATTATATGTTCAAATTTTAAAAGGTTATTGCTATTTAGATTTAAATAAAATGTATGATTTAGAAGATATTTTAAATAATATTAAAATTGAATTTGAAAAAAGAAGTGAAATTGATCCTGTTATTTATATTGATTTTTATAGGTTATCTACTTATTTTTATGAAAAAAAAGAAAATTATGATGAATTTTATCATAATGCTTTTCAATATTTAGCTTATCAAAATCAAATTAGTGATTTAGAAAAATTAAATTTATGTTTTAAAATGTGTGTTGCTTCTTTAATTGGAGAAAAAATGTTTAATTTTGCAGAATTAATTGAAAAAGATTTTTTTAAATTAATGCAAGGAACACAATATGAATGGATTTATAATTTAATATTAAGTTTTAATTCTTCTAAAGTTGATCAATTTTTACAAATGATTAAAAATTATGAAAGTCAAATTAAGAGTAATAATATTTTAAAAGATAAAATTGATTTTCTTGGAATGAAAATTAGAATTGCTGCTTTATTAGATTTAATTTTTCAAAAAAATAAAAATGAAAGAACCATTTTGTTTAAAGAAATTATGCAAAATTGCTTAGTTGATTCTAAAGAAATTGAATTTATTGTTATGAAAGCATTAAGTTTAAATTTAATTAAAGGACACATTGATCAAGTTGAAGAAAAAGTTGTTGTCAATTGGATCCAACCTAAATATTTAGATAAGGATAAAATTAATATTTTAAAAGGAAGATTTGAAAATTGGATTGTTAAAGCTAATAGAGTTTTAAAAGAAATGGAAGATTTTGGAGGAGATTTATTTAAAAAATAAAACAAATTAAAAAAATAAACAAATTTTAAATTAAATTAAATAAGAAAATTTTTTTTTTTGATTTATTTTAAAAAATAGTATATAAGAAAATCACATTTCTTTTTTTCTGAATTTATTTCTTTAAATATAATCATTAAAATATTGTTCTTTAATGGATGAAATGATTTATTCTTTTTATTTTTATCTAAATCTATTAATAAAATTTGAATTGTAATCAATAATTTGAATTTTTGGAGATTTGATATATTTTAAATGAGTAAAAAAAAAAATTAATTAAAAATTAATTAGTTATTAAATTTTTATTCTTTTTAATATAAAAATAAAATGTCAATAAAAACAAATATTGACACTATTGAATCATTAAAAAGAAAATCAACTTTAGAATCAATAAAATATTTAAATGAATTTGAATATTGTACAGAAGCAGAAACAATAGTAAGTTCAATATTAAATAAAATAATATCAATAAGTATAAAAGAATATCGTTGTAAAACAATATATAAAAATATAAATGATTATTGTTATGATTTTTTAAAAAATCAAATCAATTTATTATTAAAGGAAAAATATATTTCTTATGAAGAAGGTAAATTTACTGATAAAAATAGTTGGATTGAAATAAAAGAACCTGAAAACGTTAAAAATGATAGATATGAATCAAATAAAATTAATATTATTTCTTTTGATAGAAAAATAATTTATAATGAAAATAATGAATTTATTGAAAACAATAAAAAAATTCAAAAAAGAGAATTTCATTTTAAAATAAAAAAAAAATCAATCCCAAAAATATCAGATGATAATAATAATAAAAAAAAAATTATTTTTTTACCAATTCAATCATATGATATTCCAAATATAGAAGAAGAATTTAATAATGAAAAATATGATGTTGAAAATATAAAAGATTTAAGAATTGATGTGATGAATCAAATATTAAAAAAAGAAAAAGAAAGAAAAAAACAATTATTAGAAGAACAATTAGAAAAAAAATTACAATTAAATAAACAAATAAATAAGAATTATCATATTTTAGATTCTTCAAAATATACTTTTGATTCAAATGGAAAAATATTTTCATTTAAAAAATATAATATGGATACAATTTCAAAAGAATTTTTTCAATTACAAAATAAAGTGAAAACTCTTTATATAAAAGAAAATAAAGAAAATCCTTCTTTTAGAACAAGTGTAAAAATATCTAATTCTCCAGATAAAGAAAAAAATACTATTAATCAAAAACCAACTATAATAAAAAAAACTGATTATGAAAAAGAACATGGTTATAATTTCAATGATAATTATTTATTCCAAAAAATTTCCCCTGAAAAACTTAATAATGAAATTATTCCAAGTGGAAATAATTATAAATTAATTTTACCTAATGTTGGAGTTAATATTAAATATCCTAATGAAAAAGAAAAAAAAGGGAAGAAAAATTTTACTGAACATTTTAATAAATATACTTTAAATGATTATGAAAAAATATTAAATGAATATATTCCTAAAAAAAATATTGTATTATCATCTTCTTTTGAAAACAATTTTACTTCAAATAATTTAAATAATAATAGTAATAATAATATAAATAAAATGAATTTTAATTATAATTTTAATGATAATAATGATAATTTTAATAGAAGTTTAATTCAATCTCCTTCATCAAGAACATTAAATTATAAAAGCATTAATGATAATATTGATAATGATTCAAGTTTTACTTCTTCAAGATTTATTTCTAATCAATTATCTCATAAAACTATTAAATTAAATCCTACTCTTAATTCTTCTTCTTTAAAACTTAAATTAGATAATTTATCTAATTTAAATAATAATTTTGAGGAACAATCTATTTTGAAAAAATCAATTACTGTGAAAAATTTATTTAAAAATAAATTAAATAGAAATTTATCAGAAAAAAGAGATGTTTCTGATATTAATATTTTTAATTCTAAAATTATTCATAATATTAATTGGGGTAAAAATAATTCTGAAAATAATAATTTAAGTCTTTCTTATATTAAACCTTCTAAACCAAATAAAAGTTCATTTTTAAGAGAATTCGGAAGAAATTTATTAGGAAAAAGAATAAAATTACCTAGACAAAGAAAAATTAAAATAAATATATAAATAAATTTATTAAAATATTGAATATATTTTATAGTTTATTATGTAATAAATAATTTCTTTTTGGTATTATAATTTCATATAATTATTTTTTTTATTTCAACAATTCTTCTTTGGATTAAATTAAAATAAAGTACATTCTTTTATTTAAATTAAATATATATAAAACATTATAATCTAATAATAATATTATGCAATATCAATAATAATTATTTAATTTAAGAATTAAATTGAGAATCGAATTTTTCAATGTCAATGTGTCCATTTTTAATGAATTTCTGAATATAAAATTCAACAATTATAAATAAATAATGTGCTAAAAATCCAGGTGAAAAAACATCCATTAAAAAATGTCCTCTAAAGCAAATCATAAGAAAAGATTCAATAATATACAAAGAAAATCCAATACAAAAAAAAATATTATTTCCTAATCTTTTCCATTCAAGAGCAGCAACAATAATTAAGGCTAATTCACAAGCATAAAAAGTTTTATTTGTTTGATTGTAATTAATAAAAATTGAAAAGAAATGAGTTTCACTCCAATAATAATCATTAGGTAATTCAATTTCCCAAAATTGTTTTAATATTTGATATACAATAATATTTAAAATAAAGCAAATTAAAAATCTAAAATTTTTAATATAAAGTGACCAACAAATAAAAGTATAAATCATGTAAGAATCGAATAAAATAGAAAAAAAAGATTTTATAAAAATTGAAAATTTTGGTGAATTTCTTAAAAAATTATTTATTCCTGAAGTTAAATTAAAAGTTACATCTTCAATACATTTAACATTATATACTGGAAGAGAAAATCCCGTTATTGTATTTATTATTAATCCTATTAATCCTATTGATACTATAATTAATCTTATTTTTCTTTCCAATGTTATTTCTGGTATTCTTATTCCTAAAATTTGCATTTCTCTTCTTTCTTCATTTGACATTATTTATTTTATAATATAATTTATTTGATTTTTCTATTTTAAAATTAAAAGAAAATTTTTTTAATTTTTATATTTGTCATTTTTATATTTAAGTTTTATTTATATAAATACGATTTGGTTAATAATATTAATGAAGAAATAAATAATAGTTATTTTATTATATTTTAAGTATCTTATTTAATTTCCTTTTTTTTTTTAATTTTTTTAAATTTTATTTAAAGATTAAATCGTTTATTCTAAAATGTAATTTGATTTGCTTGATTTAGATTTATATAATTAAGTTGATTTTGAGTATTTAGATTTTGACTTATATCAAAAGGAATTAAATAAGAATAATAAAAAGGAGCATAAAACCCTGAATTATTTATATTTTTAAAATTAATTTCATTTACAATAGTATTTACATCTTTATATTTGTTTGATAATTTATCGACTTTCGATTTACGTTTATTTTTTAATAATATTTCTTGTTCAAGTTTTTTTTTTTCTTCTTCTGATATTTCTTTATGTGAATACCTAATAAATTTAAAAATTTTATTTTACTCACAATTTTTTTTTGTACAATTTCCATATAAATGGAAAAATTTACAAGGAGTATTATTTTTTGAATGATTATATAAACATTTATCACCTTTATTACAATTTCCTTTTTGAAAATATTTGCATAAAATTTGTTTTTTATCTTTATTTTCTTCTTCTTTTATTTTTCTTTTCTTATTTAAATATTCTATTTGTAAAAAATTTGATTCATTATTTTCATATTTGTTTGAGTCATCCTAAAAAATTATTATATTTAAATTATAAATTTTATACAATTATATTTTTATTTTTTTCTATTATTTCACCTGGTTCTGTTTGATTAGAGTCATTCATTATTTAATTGATATTTTTTTAGAATATTTCAATTTATATCTAAATTTAATTTATTTTTTTCAATTAGAAAAAATATTTCTTAAATTATAATTTTATTATTATATATGATTTAATTATATTATATTTTAATATGGTTGTTTAAATAATTTTTATTATAAATATAAATATTTTTCTTTGTTTTAAGTTAATTAAAATGTATCTTTTTAGAAGTTTTTAATATACATTTATTTATATAATTAAAAGGGATAAATATAAAATATTTTATAAAAATTTTTATTATTAATTTTGTTGTGTGAAAAAAATAATATTAAATATTTATATTTTATTTATACATTTTTTCTCATTATTTTTTGAAAAGATAATACAGAAATTTTTGTTTTATTATGTTTTTTTTTTTCTTCATTATATTTTTGTATCCAAATTAACATTTCTTCATTTAACATATTTAATCTTTCAGTTAATATATCTTTTATTGTTGATAATCTTTCTATTTCATTTTTATCTTCATCAATGGTTTTTGGGGGAGTTTCATTTTCAAAATTTTGATTTTTTTGTATTTTTAATCCAGAGATTTTTTCTTCATATTCTTTTTTGAATTCACTAAAAAACGAAGTTTTTACATTTAATTGTATTTGCATTTGATGATTTAGATTTTTAAGTTCTTTTATATATAAATTACTATTTTCTAATTTATTTTTTAAATCTAAATACTTATTATAATAATCTTTATTTTTATTTAATAAACTTGTTAAATCTTTTATTTCTGAATTTAATCTAAATATTTCTAATTTTGCTAAATTTTCACTTTGTTTTAAATTTTCAAGATTTTCTTGATATATTGTTTTAGAAAAATCTCTTTCTATCGTTGATTTTTGATTTTCTTTTATTAAATTATTCATTTTTTCAATTTGATTTGAACTATTATTTAATTCATATTTTTGAAGCTTATTTTTTTTTCTTAAAATATTATTTTGTTCTTTGATCTCTGATAATTCTTTTAAATAATTTTCTAATATTTTATAATGATTATATATTCTTTCTGAAATATAAATTATTAATTTTTTCCATAAAAAAAAATTTGAATGTTTAACTAAATCATCAAATAAAAAATCAATAAATTCATTATTATAAATTTTTAAAGAAGAATAATAATCTTCAACAAAACCTTTTTTTTCATCAGACAAATATTCAATATAATTATTTTTAGTTTTTAAATATTTATCCATATTTTTAATAATTTTAACCATATACTCAGCTTTAAATTTAATTTGTTCTTTTTCATTAATACCTTTTTCAATTAAAAATAAAGATTTAGTTAAAGAAAGTGAAATTTTTTTATTTGTTTCATTAAAAATTAAAGGAGCAGATTCTTTTTTTGGAAAATCTAATTTTTTTTTTGGTAAATATTTTAAATAAAGTCTATTATATTTTTTAGAAGCTGTATTAGATAAATTTAACTTATTTAAATTTGAATGTTGTTTAACTGAATTTGATTTATATATTTTTTTTTCATTTCTTTTTGAATATAAACCTTTATAAGAATAATTCATATCTGAAAATGAAGAAGAAGAACCATTTAATAATATATTCATTATTCCATCATTTAAAGAATTATCAGTTTTTTTGTTTCTGTGTGTTAGTATTTTAGAATCATTTATATTTACTTTTGAATAGTTAACATTCATTGTTTTCTTTTATTTAAATAGAATTATTTTTTAAAAATGAATTATTTCTTCAAAAGAAAAATATCGAATAATTAAAAAAAATAAAAAATATAAGAGATAATAAATATATATAATAAATAAAGATATTAATAATTAAAAGAATAAAAAAACTCTCAGAAAAAAATCATAAAATCCATCATTACAAAGAAATGAAACAATTTCTTTTTTTATGAATCTTTCAATAAAGAAATAATAACATTAATTTCTTAATTTCATAAATCTTTAATCAAAGTATATTTTCAACTAAGACTTTATCATTTTTTTTTGCAACTTTCCTTTTTAATATTATAAATGAAGCAAATTTATTTTTTTATTTCTTTGAATGATTCTACTTGGGCTCAAAAGGATTCAATTATATACCATAACATATTTAAGATAAAAATAAATAAACTCATAAAATAAAAGATTTTGGGAATTTTATTAAATATTTTTATATGCTTTAATTAATTAATAATTTAAAATAATAAAAAACATTTTTATTAGAGTAAAAAAAAATGTTTACACTATTAAAATTAAAGAGAGACAAAAATATGTTTATATATTTTCATAATTCATCATCAAAAAATAAACAGCATTAACATGACATAATTCATTTTGATTGATTTTTTCCAAAGTATAATTTTTATCGTAACCAAATTCTTCTATTTTATTTAAAATTTTTTCTTTTTTAATTTCTTCATCTTCTTTAATTTGATAAAAGTCATTTTTTTCATAATCATCATCATAATTTTTATTATCATTTAAATTTAAATTAGAATTATTAAAAATACTAGAAGCAGAATTTGAAGTTTTAGTATTAATTAAAATTCCATTATCACATTCCCCATTATTATTTAATTCATAGTTTCTATTAAATTCTTTAACTTTATTAATAAAGAAAATATTATTATTTTCAATATTAATATTATATTTATCATCTAAATCTTCTTCATAAGAAAGAACAAATTGTTTCATTGTATTATAAGGAGCTAAAATATTACTTTTTGTAGTATGATTAATTTCTTCTTTTGAAATTTCATCAACATTTAAATTACTTAAAGTAAAATTTTCTTGAATATCCTCAATTTTAGCATATCTATAATCAATATATGTTTTACTCATTAATGATAATTCTGCTTTAGTAAATAAATGATAATTATTATTAAAATTATTATTTTTTAACCAAGGATGATTTAAAACATCATTAACTTTAAATCTTCTTTTAGGATCTTTTCTTAATAAACCATTTAATAAATCTAAAGCTTCAAAAGAGATATTTTCAATAGGTTTAAAATTAGAATTAATAATAGAATTTCTTAAAGAAAATTTTTCTTTATTATTTAAATCTCCTTTAGTGCAAAAAGGTAATGTACCACTTAACATAATATATAAAGCAATTCCAGCAGACCATAAATCAATAGGAAAAGGATCATAACCTTTTTCTTTATTTGATAAAAAGATTTCTGGTGCCATATACATTGGAGTTCCACATTGATCATATAATTTTTGATCTTTTAATGATAATATTTTACTTATTCCAAAATCACATATTTTTATATTGTTTTTTATATCAATTAATATATTTTCTAATTTTATATCTCTATGAACTATATTCATTGAATGAATATATTTGATTCCTAATATTATTTGCTTAAATAAAAATTTAGATGTTTTTTCACTTAGTTTACGCCTTTTTTTCACAAATGAAAATAAATTACCTCCGTTTATATATTCCATTATTAATAATATATATTTTTCACTTTCAAATAATTCTAATATTTTTGTTATATTTGGATGATTTAATTTCTTCATTAAATTTGTTTCATATAATATTTTTTTTTTATTTTCAATATCTAATGATTGTTTATTAAAAGATTTAATTGCAACAACTCTTCCAGTTAAAATATTTAAACCTAAATTTACTTTACCAAAAGCACCTTGACCAATAATTCTTCCATATTTATAAAAAGAAATTAAAGTTTCTGGATAATTATTATTATTTTTTTTGTAATATGTTTTAATATAAGATGATAATTTTAGTGAATCTGATAAAAATGAATTTCCATTAAAATTTGAAGTTGATTCTGTTAAATTTGCTTTTGTATTAAATGTATTTTTTAATAAATTTCCTTTTTGTAATTTATTTATATTATTTTTGTTATTTAATAAATTTATTATTTGAGATATTTTATTATTTAAATTTTCTCTTTTTATTGTTTTTTTCAATAAAGGATTTTTATATTCTTTCTGTTTTTTATCAGTATTTTCTTCTGAATTAAAATAATTATTTGTTTTATTTGGAGAATTATTAGAAGTATATTTTTTATGAAAATTAGTTTTTGTATCAATTTCTTTTTGACTATGAGAAATAATTTTTTTAATACTTAATTTCATATTATGTAAATTATTTTCAATATTTTTATCAATAGAAGTGCTTTTTAAATTAGTATTTAAATAATAATTATTTTCACAACTATTACTTTTAATATTTTTAGCTCTATTAGATAATAAATTTTTAGATAATACTTTATTAACTCTTGAACTAATTGAATTAAAATTATTCAAAGACTTTCTTGGAGATTGTCTTGTTGTTGTAGAAATAATTTTTTTATTTTTATGAAAATTATTATTACTTGAAAAATCAATAGAATGAATAAATAAAGGTTTTTTAGCTAAATTATTAATATTATTATTATTTTTTCTTAATTGATTTGTTTTAAGATATTTTTCTAAGAAATTAATATTAATATTTTTATTATATAAAGCAATATTTGATTGAAATAAATTATTCTTTTTATTTAATAAAGAATAACTTTCTGAAAGTTGTTTTGCACTTGAAGCAAAATTATTTTTATTTATTGTATTATTATATGAAATAGAAGATTTAGGATAATGAAAATTTATTTCTAATTTATTTTCTAATAAATTATTATTACTATTTGTATTTATTTTTGTTTTTATTCTATGAGATAAATTTTCATTTTTAGTTATACTTAAATTTTTTTTTCCTTTTTCATTTAAATAAGACATTATTTTATCTTTTGAATTTGAAATATTATTTAAGGTTAATATTAATTTATTCTTTATATTTACATCTTTTTTTTTTTGATTAGTTTGATAATATTTATTTAATGGTGATGCATATGTTATATATGATGATTTTGATTCATTGTCTTTTGATTTATTTAAAAATGTTTTTTTAATCATCATTATTTCTTCACTTGTATTTGGAGAATTTATATTTGTTATTAATTTTCGAGATGAATCTTTTGGTGATGGTATTGATGTTAAATATTTATAATTGAAATTCCCATATCTTGCTTTTTTTGATAAACTTGTAAAATGAGCTAGATTCTTTTTTTGATTCATATTTTATTATTATTTAAATTCAATTAAAAATTATCATTCTATTTTATTTTTTTATTTTTTTTTTAAAAGTTTTTTTTCTAACAAATCTATTAAAATATTAATTATATAATTTAAATGGAAAGATTAAATAAAAGGAATATTACACATAGAATAGGAAGTAAAATTGGACCTTTAATTTCTCCTAAAAATAGGGAACACAAAAAAATTACTATTAAAAATCGTTTTGCAACAATTCGTCAAGGTTCTCAAAGAAAAAAAACAGTAAATATATTAGGATATGAAGTTATACCTTTTGATAAAAATAAAATACTTTCTTTAATAAAAACTAATTTATTAAAATATTCAAATACAACTGAAAATTATTATAAACAAATTGTAAATAATATATTAATTAAAAAAAGCAGAATTCATTGTTTTTACAGTGAAATGTTATTAAATATTGAAGATGAAGAAATTTTAAATAAATATTATCTGAAAGAAAAATCATTTGATAAATTAAAATTTTTAGGAATAATAAATAAAAATTTTTTAAGACTTTTTCCTTCTTATATTGGAACTGGAAATGAAATATATAATATTATGTTAAACTACTTAAATAAAAAACAAGAATTAATTAATAAAATTGAAGATAATATTAAAAAACAATATAGTGAAAATAATAATAAATCTATTGCATTTTCTTTTATGGGAATTGATTTAAAAGATTTAAAAGATGAAAGTCGATTTAAAAGAAAAATGAAAATTAATTGCTTAAATGAAATTGCTGATTCAGAAGAAGAAATATTTTATAAAGAATTACAAAAATTTGTGTTACAACTTAATAATGTTATAAAAAATAATAAAACTATTAATGTAAATAAAAAATATGATAAAAATATTAATGATAAGGAAATATCTAAAGAAAAAAAAAATAAATATAAAATAAAAAGAAACAGTCTAAAAAGATTTACTTCAATGGTTCATAAAACTCATGAAAATGAAATGGAAAAAATTTTAAAAAGAATAAGATTACACCGTCAACTTTTAAAGCAAAAACATCATGAAACAAAAGAGAAAAACAATGATTCTAAAGAGCTTATTAAAAATAATAATAATAATAATAATAATAATAATAATAATAATAATAATAATAATAATAATAATAATAATACTAATTTAAATATAAATCATAATAATATAAACAATAATTCAACTATTAATAATAATACAATAAATAATAATAACAATAATAAATTGAATTTATATGTTGAATCAAGTGAAGATGAAGAAAATAATAACTCTAAAAGAAATAGTCTTTTATCTATTCCTAAAGAAAAATTTAAAAGAACAAGTTCATTTTTATATTATTCAAGAAAAAAAAAAAGAAATATGGAAGAAGCCGAAAAAGTCTTTAATGACATTTTATCTAATCCTATTAAATCTATAATTCATTTTTCAGAAATTAAAGAACAATTCAATAATAATAAAAATAAAAATAAGAATCATAAAAAAAATAATTTTAGTGAAAATTTCTTTAAACAAAAATACCAAATTCAAAATGTAAAAATGCCAAATATTTACAATTTTAAGACTAGAAATAATGCTTTTTTATCAGATAATTTCCAAATGAAAAGTTCTCCAAATTATTTCATTAAAAAAAATGTAATCTCTGATAATGAAAAATCAAGTAAAAAAAGTAATTTATATTATTATAATTATGAGGATTATGAGCAAAATAAAAATAATGTTACTAATAATTTCAAATCTGTTGAGAGTTTAGATACTAATTTTTCAAATATAATGACAAATAAAATTCTTATTAATAGTCATAGAAAACATTTAAGTAATAGTTTGAAAGATTTTGGAAATTATAATAAATATAAAAATGATATTTCACATAGAAAAATTAATAGAAATAAAGTTCAATTCACACAAAATAATTTTATACATAATATACAATTTTTAAGTTATTTAAAAATAAGTTAATTGAAAGTATATAATTATATTATATACATTATATTTAAAATATACAAGCATAAAAAATAATTTTACTTTTTAATGTAAAAAATTAATTATCCTTTTTATTCTAGAAAATATAATATTTATATTATTATTATAAACTATTTAATTTACAAAAGCTCGAGCACTAAATAAAATATATTGACAAACATTAATTATATTAACTATATATATTTATTTAGAAGAAAGATCAGTATCTTTTACATTCAACAGTTCTTTTACATTTGCTCTTTTTTTATAATCATTAATAAGAGTAGAAGAAAGGATTTTATAACAATATAAATTACTTACACTTTTATCTTTATTATTATATTCATATTTAACTAATAATTTTTTCATTTTATGTTTACTTTGACAAGGGACAGGAAAATTATTATAAATTAACCAATAGATACTAATACCCAAAGCCCAAATGTCAACGGAAAAATTATATTTTTTTCCTGATAATTGTTCAGGAGTTTTATAAGGTAAACTTCCATAACCTTCATAAGCATATTCATTTATTCCCATTACTTTACTTAATCCAAAATCTATTATTTTCAAAATAATTTTTCCATCTTCTCTTTTCTTTAATAATGTATTAGTATTTTTTATATCTCTATGAATTATTCCATATGAATGAAGTGTATGTAATCCACTTATTAAATTTTTTGTAAATGTATTTATTAAAGATATATTTTTCGGTAATGTTAATTTTTTTATATTTCCACAATCACAATATTCATTTATATAATATATACATTTTGAATTTTCAAACCATTCATAACATTTAACTACATTTGGAGCATTTCTTAAATTAGATAAAAACATAAATATATCCTTTTCCCATTGAATACATTTAAAATTTTCTATTTTTCTTATTTCTTCTCTTTCTTCATCTATATTTTCTTCAGTATTTATATTTTTCATTTTATCTCTCTCAGTATGATTTTTATAAATAACTTTAACTGCTAATTTTTCTTCTGTTATTTTATGAGGGCTAAGTAATACTTTTCCAAAATGACCACATCCTATTTCTATTGTTTCTTTTGATGTTAAATCATAATTATCATTAATTTCTCTTAATTGTTCTGTTTTGATAATATGATTATTTAATATTTCTATGTCTTCTTTATTTGTTAGAAAAAAATTATATATTATTTGATTATTATGTAAAGTTGAAAATATTTGAAATTGGTAAAATTTCTTATTTTTTGTTATTGATATACTTAAATTATTTGGTATTAAAGGATTATTTATTATAACAGGAAATAATTGACTAGTACAAATTAAAGATTTTAATTTATATTCTGAATACGAATTTGTGTCATTCAAAGATTTTTTATTATAAGTATAATAAAATAATAAATTTCCTGCTAAAATTAATTTAACTCTTTTAAATTTTGTTAAAGTTTTCGCTAATTTTAAACAAAAAATTTCTACATATTTTGAATTTTCAATATTAATAGTTTGACTATAAGAATTAGTTTTAAATAAATTTAATTTAGATTTAGTCAAATGATTAGTTGTTTGAGCATTTACATAATTTTTAGAATCAGTTAATTCAGTTTTTTCAACAGTATCAAATTCAATTTGATTAAAAAAGCTTTTACAAACTTTAGCAAAATGAAGATTATTTTTATTCATTTTTCTATAATATTTTTGATAAGGAGATAAGCTTTTATTACTTCTATTAGACAATTCAATAATACTATTATTACAATCATCATTCATTTTAATTACATTTCTTTGTAAAGAAGAAATAGTATCATATAAATCTTTATCAAATTGTTCCATATCTCTTCTCATTTCATTATCTTCTGCTTCGAAAGGTTCAAATTCCATAATAGATTTTTTAATTAGATTAATATAATCTTCAGCTTCTTTAGATATAATAATTTTATATGATTTTTCAATGAAAAGCTCTTTAGACATTATCGAAGGATAAACTACATTTGTACTTATTGATTCATTATTATTTATTAAACTTTGATCTAATGAAAAAGCAGGAGTTGTATAATTTAATTTTGATTTTGTATTATTTATTATATTACTTAAATATGTATGTTCAAATAATTTTATTTGATCATTATTGAAAAATTTGAATTTATCGAAAAAAGTTAAAAATATTTCTATTATATCATAATTTTTTTCTAATGATTTTGTTATAAATTCCTCAATTGAATATATTTCTTTATCTTCAAAGAAATTATTTATTATTTTTTTAAGAGTTAATAAATTAATATCATCATGTAAAAATCTCATATGACAATGATTTAATAATAATTTAACATCTTTAATATAAATTTGATTTTTAGAAAAAGAACATAAATTAGCAATTATATTAGTTTTATCACTATCACTTCCATAATAAATTGAATTAAATCCATTTACAAATTCTTCATTAGTTAAACAAAGAAAATCAATTTCAGAATCATTTTTAATTTGACTATTAGTGTTTAAATTAAAACTCATTTTATTATGAAATGAATTTAAAATTAATTTTTGAGATACAATTAAAGGAATTTTACTTATTTGAAATAATGTATACATATCTACTTTATCTCCTGATGAATATTTTAAAGAATAATACAATGAATTTAAAAAAGCTAATCTAGGAGAAATTTCGTTTGAGTTTGTTAATTGATAATGTGGTTTTGATTGAATTTTTAGAGTATTACTCATTTATTTTAAAAGATTTTTTTTAATTGTTTTTTTTTAGATTTTTTAATAAAATCAATTTTTTGGTATTTTTTTTTTTTTACTTTTTTTTTTTTTATAAATGATGTTTATTTTTTTAAGAATATTTAAAATTAAAAAAAGAAAATATATATTTTGATTTAATAATATTTTTGAAATTAATTATTTTTGCTTATTGGTAGGCATAAATACATGCAAATAAAAGCTATTACCTGAAGTTCCCTTGACGCAGATCAAGAATAACTGGTGCTCCCTGAACCAATTTTCGTCCATGGATGGTGGTAATAATCTAATAAAGGTAAGAAATGATAACAAAAAAAAAATATTCAATAGTTAATAATTTTTATATGAATTAATAAACCAAAATAAGAATTGTAAAGCAGATAAAATTTAGAATAAATAATAATTATTTATTACATACATCATAATTAATTATATTATAATATTTTTTTTTTATTTCTTTATTATAATGTTCTTTTATGTATTTTCTCTGTTTATTTAATTAAATTATAAAATTTTACTTTCAAATGCTTAATTCATTTATATTAAAACATATTTAAATGATAATGAGGAAGCATTATTATTATATTTCTTTTAATAATTGAAAAATATTTAATTAATTAATAAATATGGTAAATAACTTATTAATTTGATAGAGGAAAAAAAAACAATGTAAATCAAATAAATTAATAATATATTTATTGTGAAAAAAATAAATAAATAAAGAAAAATTAATAACCGATATGAAATAATTAATTAAATTTAATTATACATCTTTGTCACAAATTTTTTCAAAAGCACTTGCTTACAATTTTAAAAATTAAAAAAACAAAAATCATCATTAAACAACAAAAGAATACAAATTTTTAATTAATTCACCTTAAAGTTCAATTTTTATATATTTACTTTTAATAAACATCCTATTTCTATTTTATTATTATAAAAAATAAAAAACATTAATAACCCAAAAAAACATTATCTTTTTCCGAAAAAACAAAATTTCAAAAATATAAAAGCCCCAAAACCCAAAAAAATATCAATCTTCAAATTTTAAAAAATCCAAAATTCCTTCTTTCTTCCTTTTTTCCTTTTCCCTTTTCAAAAAAAAATAAAAAAATATAAAATTTAATTTAAATATATTTTGTAAAAACACTTCCTGTAAAAAAAATCCTATATAACTGGTAAAAAAATGTTAAAAAAATATATATAAAAAAAATGTCAAAAAAATACGATTGCGTTGGATTAGGAGAGCTTTTAATTGATTGGGTGCAAGTCGGAGAATCAGACCAAGGAAATCCATTATATGAATGCAACCCAGGTGGAGCACCATGTAACTTATTAGCAATGATGAAGAAAGCAGGAAAGAACGTAGCCTTTATAGGTAAAGTAGGTAATGACATGTTTGGAAGAATGTTAAAGAAAAGAACTGAAGAACAAGATATCGACATGTCTGGATTAGAACTTGATAAACGTGTTCACACTACTCTTGCCTTCGTTGAAAAATTACCAAATGGTGACAGAGACTTTTCATTTTATAGAAAACCAGGAGCAGATATAATGTTAACAAAGGAAGATATTCAAAATCATAAGAGTTTAATTCAAAATAGTACAATATTCCATTTTGGTACTTTATCATTTACTGATCAACCAGCTGAAGATGCTACAATTGAAGCATTAAAAATAGCAAAAGATTCAGGATGCACAATATCATTTGATCCTAATTATAGACCTCCATTATGGAGCAGTGAAAAGAAAGCAAAACAATGGATGGAATATGGATTACAATTTGCAGATATATTAAAAATATCAGATAATGAAATTACTTTCTTAACTGGTGAAACTGATTATGATAAAGGAGTTCATAAAATTATTGATAAATATCATACTAAATTAGTATTTGCAACATATGGTCCTGATGGTGCAAGAGGTTATTATGGTGGACAAGATGTTTTTGTTAAAGCATATGAAAATCCTAATACTATTGAAACTACTGGTGCTGGTGATTGCTTCTTTGGTGCTGCTCTTAGTAAAGTTCTTGAATATGGACTTGATAATTTAGATATGGATAAAGTAGAAGATACTCTTAAATTCGCTCAAGCTGCAGCTTCTCTTGTTACTACTAAGAAAGGAGCTCTTTGTGTTATGCCCAATAGAGATGAAGTTGAAGCTGAAATGAAAAAACATTAAATTTTAACTTTTTTATAATTTAAAGGGTAAAAATTGATTTTTTATTATTTTCTTTTTATTTTTTTCTTTGTCTTTTTACTTTTTTTTATTTATTTGTTTCTGATTTTTATTTTTGGTTTTTTGATTATATGAAAATTGTTTTAATTCCATATAAACTTAATTTTATAATAATCAATAAAAAAAATCAAAATTAAAATAATTTTTATATCATAACAAATCAAGAAAATTTTAGAATAATAATATAATAAAATTATATAAAAGAATAATTTTCAATAATTACATTGAATTAAATAAAAAGTCAATTAACATAAATGAAACAACAACAATTCAAGCGAAAAATAATTTGAATAAAAAAAATAAAATAAAAAAACTAAAAAAGAAAAATGATAAAAGATCCTCCAAGTGAATCTCAATTTGTTCCTTCTCGTGAAACTTTAAGAGAATGTCGTCAATTTATCAACGATCTTTTTGTTTCAAATAGTGGTCAAGGTATGAAATTTGTCGAAAGGATTTTATACAAATTAGAGCCAAAGGCTAATAGTTTTACAATTCAACGAAATTTTTTAGCCGAAGAAGCCTTTAGTTTTAAATCAGCGAATTTAGTCAAAAGCATAAATCAAAAAATTTTTGAAAGTAAATGGAATAACAATAATTTAATGAGATATTTTAAGCCTGAAAGTGTAATGCAAGAAGGACAAAAATTAGACAGTTTAAATGATTTAGAAAAATTGAACGTTATAGGCAAAAGTCATAAAATTAATATCGAAGAAGGAAAAATATATTTAATATATATATGGTCTTTTTATAAACCAATTTGCAAAAAACAATTATCTTGGTTAAATTCTTTAATTCAAAAAAAAAATTGGGAAAATAGTGCTTCCTTTATAACAATTAATACTGATAAAAATAGACAATATGCTATTAAACTAATGAAGTTACTCGAATGTGAACATCATTTAGAAAATTATTATATCGATTTAATTAAATTTCCCAACCACCCCCTCGTCGACGTGGCGACGAAATATGGGTACCCCACCTCAATTTTAGTAAACAGTGACGGAATTATTGAATTATGTGGAAGCTTGTTCGAAATTAATTTAGAAGAAAAGGTGGATAAACTATTGAAAAGACAAAGGAAAAAAAAAGATGTGATACCTTTAGGTGTATTAAATAATGATAGTTTAGATAAATTAAAATATTATTTGAGAAATAATTTGCAAAAAATAGTCGCTGAAAAGATAAATGATGTTAATGCTTATCATTTATACGGTGCTACTATAAAAATAAAATATATTTATAAAACGAATAAAAATAATAATTTTCTCGACGATGAACAAAGAAAAAAAATTCATAGGGAATGTCTAGGTGAATTAGATTATTTTTCTCATACCAGTGATATCCATATTTTCGACTCAATTTTCCACGATATTATAAATGCTAAAAATAATATGAAAATCACTCGTAATTTAGTCGACACGTATGAAATACCATATATACGTACTCCAATATGTTCCTTATGTAAAAAAGCATGCATCGATGCTTATTCTGATTTTTTCTTGGAAGAAAATAAATCTCAGGAATCCAAAATTGATCAAGATAATGAAGAAGAAAAAAATGATAATAATGATAATATAAATGAAAATACTTTAATAAAAAGAGAATATTCAAAAATATCAAATTCATATGATGATATAAACGAAGAAGATGAAAACGAGAAAGAATTTAATAGCATGAATTATTTTGCTTATTATTTTTGTTCTAAATGCAATAAAATATATTGTTATAAATGTGGTAATGACATGACTGATATAAAAACAGTTCAAAAATTGCATAAACACTTTTTATTTTATTTAACATCTAATAATCGACTT
>JAEEGK010005552.1_pt1 | contig 30503 bp, 18 predicted proteins | sample 8958771 | NCBI WGS metagenome assembly JAEEGK01 (sample SAMN16246547, study PRJNA631951) | gut metagenome | biome: gut microbiome; feature: rumen; material: SC-attached | host: Bos | place: Iran: Karaj | collected 2018-10 | reverse complement strand
ATGGTATGGGCGAAACAGCTGGGGGGTGAACCGTTACGAGCAACTTTCATTGTCGCAGAAGAAACTTCTGCTGAACAACTCAATGATCAACAATGCCTATTTGATTGAGTTGCTGTCGAACATAAACGGCAATCCGCCCATAGAAGGCAAATGCATGCGACGGGAAACGGCTGTGAGGGCGACAGACTCCGTGCAGATCCTCAGGCCCAGTGAGATGCCGAACGGGTTGGCATGGGCGAAGCTGAAGGCAGCAGGGAAGAGTATCGCCCTGATGAAGGACGCCACGGAGGCGCCGATGATCCACCTGTTGCCGGCGTTTATGAAGCTGAACAAGATAACAGCTGAGGACCTGGACCTGCTGACGAATCACGAAGCGAGGGATGCGAACGAGGCCTGGATAAACGGCAAGAAAGTGACGGAACGGGATATCACCTGTAAGAACGGCTACATACAGAAAGTGGACGGTATCATCGAAGGATCGCCGAATATGGCGGAGATCATCAGACGTCACGAGAAAATGAAGCACTGGTCAGCACTGCTGGACCGATTCGCTGCGCCCTACTACGACGCAGATGCGACGAAGGATTACAACCGACTGTACGGCAAGGAGGACTCGGTGTATGTGCTGAGGTACTACAGCGAGCTGTCGGCCGAGGGCGAGAACGCAAGAACGCCGGACGGGGAGAACGCGGAGGCGCTACTGAAATTCGACCCGGGATGGAACCAGTATGCGCTGAGACGGAGTGACCTGAACACAGACGCAGGAGCGATGCTGGTGCCGACGAACGAGGCACTGGAAGAATGGTGGAACAACGAAGGTAAGGACCTGAAGCGGGAGTACGGGACGATAGACAGCATACCGGAGGCTACTCTCGCAGCGCTGATCAATGTGAATATGCTACCATCGATGGTGGAATCGGTACCGTCGAAATTCAGCAGGGTGCTGAATGACGCGATGGAGGAACTGGGTATCAAGAAGGAAAATGTGGACTCGTGTTTCCTGGGATGTAACGGTGTGGTATATATGACCAACAAGGTATTCCCTCCGGCAGAGTTTTCTTCAGTAGCTTATCCGGCACTGGCGCACCCCTCGACGATGAGTATCATCTATTGGGCTATCGACCAACTGTATTTCAGACCGTATCTGCTGTCGATGGACGCAAGGTACAGCGTGATTCTGCCGACGAACGATGCTATGAGGTGGTATATAGACCCGGCGAGCTACGGCGGAGAGTCAAACGGACAAGAGGCTCCGACAGTGCTGGAGTTCTATTATGACGAGAAGCGGCCTATAGCCCAAAGGGTGCAGGCGAGACGCTGGAAGTGCACGGTGGATGAAAATGGTAACATCACACTGGACACTGAGACTCAGCCGACGACGGTGGCAGCAGCGGTGATCAGGGACAACCTGAAGCGACTGATGGACCAACTGATCATCGTGGGCGACGTGGAGGACGGTCACGAGCTGTATAAATCGAAAGGCGGAACCCTTATCCGCGTATTCAAGGCACCTGACGGACGACTTGCCTTTGCAGGCGGCTGGCAAATGGACCACAAGAACAAGCCTGTAGCAGTGAACACGGAGGATATCTACACGAAGGCAAACGGCGTATCGTATCAGGTGAACGACCAGATGCCTCTGGCTACGGAAAAATCTGTGTATATGACGCTGAAAGGGAGACCGGAGTTCAAGGAATTCCTGGATCTGATGGACCACGACGGTGCTGAGTTGCTGTCGCTGGCTATCAAGACGTCGACGACCTCTTACGCTGCGGGTCTGAGCAAACAAGGTAATAAGAACCTGCGACTGCTGGACAACTACAATTACACGATCTATGCGCCAACGAACGAATCCATCAAAAAACTGATAGACGACGGACTGCTGCCGACGTGGGAAGACTACGAGGCACAGACGGAGGAGATATGGGGAACGGAGGAAGCCGCGAAGAAGGCACAAGACATCATCAAGAACACGATCGTGAACTTTATCCGCTACCATATCCAGGACCACTCTATTGCTATCAATATGGCTCCAGAAGGTGGTAAATACGAGAATTCCTACGAATCGATGAAGCGTAATGCAGAGTCAGGACGATATGAACCCCTGATTGTGAACAACGCAGGCGGACAGATGTGGGTAGAGGACATCATGGGTAACAGGCGCCATGTAGTAAAAACTGAGGGGCTTTACAACCAGATATGTCGTGAATACTGGCTGAAGGGCTCGGAAAATACGGCAACGACCTATATGGCCTCAGACGCCGTAGTCCACCAGATTGACGGTGTGCTGCTGGCAGAGAAGATGACGCCGTGGAGAGAGAAGCTGAAGGAAGTGAAGAGTGAATAGTGAAGAGTGAATAGTTATGATTACTTTTAGAAGATATATAATAATAATGTTAGCGCTGATGGCGGTGGTAGCTGTCAGCGGACAGGAGACAATCTCGTCGGTTCACGGCAGCGTGAGCGACGACATGGGGCCGCTGATGGGCGCGACCGTCTGTGAAATCGACGGTAACGGGCGTATCATCGAGTCGACCATCACCGACCTGAACGGTAACTTCACGATGAGGGTGAAGAATCCGAAGGACCGGATACGGTTCAGCTATGTGGGTATGAAGACAGTGACGCACGCCATCAACAGGACGAACTTCAAGATTGTGATGCAGTCGGCTACCCAACTGAAAGAGGTGACGGTGAAATCGAAGCGAAGAGTGACGGGTAACGGCCTGCCGATTCCTCAGCGTGAGGTGGCGAATGCAACTCAGAACTTCTCGATGAAGGAGGTGGAAGGTATGGCGTTTACGACGATTGACGAGGCCATGCAAGGACGAATCGCAGGTCTGGACATCATCGGCAACTCGGGTGACCTGGGTTCAGGCTCGACGATGAGACTGAGAGGTGCTTCGAGTCTGTCGACGCTGACCGATTCGAACCCGCTGATCGTAGTGGACGGCAACGTGAGACAGGTGAGTCTGCAGAACTTTGACATCGCGAGTGCAAACAACGAAAAGTTTGCGGAGTTGCTGAACATCAATCCTGAAGACATCTCGGACATCAGAGTGCTGAAGGACGCTGCGGCTACGGCCATCTACGGTTCGCAGGGCGGTAACGGTGTAATCGAGTTGACGACGAAGCGCGGAACAAGAGGCAAACCGAGACTGCAGTACTCGCTGAAACTGACGGGTACATATCAGCCGAAGGGATACGAACTGCTGAACGGTGACGACTATACGATGCTGCTGAAGGAGAGCTATTTTAATCCGGAGCAGAGTAACGCGGCGGCAGACATTCCGGAACTGAACTATGACCCGGCATTCTCAGAATATGAACAGTATAACAACAATACGGACTGGCGGGATGCCGTGACGCAGTGGGGACTGAGGCAGAACCACTATGTGACGGTGAGCGGCGGCGGTGAGAAGGCGCTGTTCCGAATCGGTGCGGGTTACGACCATGAGACAGGTACGATGATCGAGCAGAAGCTGCAGCGCTTCTCGACGCGCGTGGCATTGGACTATAATGTGTCTGAGAGGATCCGCGTAAGTACAAACTTCTCGCTGACGTATACGAAGAACGAAAGAAACTCGGACGGTCTGCTGGACATCGCAATGAAGAAGATGCCGAACATGACGATCTACGAGCAGGACCCCGTGACGGGTGAGAACACCTCTTCTTATTATACGATGCTGCAGAGCGGAAGTTCGGTGTTCGACCAGAACCAGAAGACGTATGTGAACCCCGTGGCCAGTGCTAAACTCGCTAAGAACCAGCAGAGTACGTATGACATGCAGCCGGAACTGATCATCCAGTATCAGCTGCTGGGTATGGACGACGATCACTGGCAGCTGAACTGGAGAGGCCAGGTGTATCTGAACATCAATAACGGCTATTCGAATAAATACTATCCTCAGGAGCTGAAGACGGTGTCGTGGGATCAGGGTGTGAACACGACGTCGGACAGTTCATCGAAGAGTGTATCATTCAATACGAAGCAGACGCTGACGCTGATTCCGGCGTTTAAGAATAAGGACCACTCGTTTATGATGCTGGGAAGGTTTGAGCTGAACAGCGGATCATCGACCAGTCAGTCGGAAGACAAGAAGGGTGTTCCGACAGGTATCACGACGACTCAGGGCGGCGGTCAGATTAACTCGCTGAGCTCGAACTTCAGTGAGCATCGCTCGATGTACTTTACGGGTTCGGCACACTATGCTTATAAGGGACGTTATATCATCGACGCCTCGCTGAGAGCCGACGGTACGACAAAGTTCGGCCCGAACAGCCGGTGGGGTTACTTCCCCTCACTGTCGCTGAAGTGGATCATTAGTGACGAGCCCTGGATGGAAAGTACGCGTAAGTGGCTATCAATGTTCGCTATCCGTCCGAGCTGGGGTCGTACAGGTCAGCAGCCGGGTCAGGATTATCTGTATACGTCGAAGTATGGCTCGACAAACCGCTATCTGGATATGCAGGCCATGAAGCCGAACAACATCAGACTGACGGATATGAAGTGGGAAATCCACGAGAGCTGGAACGGCGGTATCGACCTGGGGTTCTTCAACGACCGACTGAATCTGACTATCGAGGGTTATACACAGACGACAACCGACATGCTGATGTCGAACTTCCGCATCCCATCGAACTCAGGCTTCGAGACCATCCCCTACCGGAACACCGGTAAGATGAGGAATACGGGTTGGGAGTTCCATATCAACTCGAACCGTATCATCACGATCGGTAAGAAGTTCTGGATGGACGTGAACGCGAACTTCGGTAACAACCGGAACGAGTTGCTGGAACTGGATGAGTATCTGCTGGACAACCTGAACTCGGTGTATGGCTACTCGAACGACGAGACGCTGCAACGCGTACAGTTGCACAACCCGCTGGGTGCTATCTACGGCTTCAGATACAAGGGCGTGTATCAGTACAATTATTCGACATTTAACCGAATGACGCCTGAGGAGCGTGAGGCATTCCTGGCTGCCGGAAAGACGGCCCCTGTGGCGATGAATGCTGACGGCAGTCTGATCGTAGACGGAGAAGGTAATCCCGTGAGAATGATGTTTAACTATACGAATGACGCAACGGGAAGAAACTATCGGTTTAACGGCGGTGACGCTATCTATGAGGACGTAAACTACGACGGTCAGATCAATGCGCTGGACATTGTGTATCTGGGATCATCGCTGCCAAAGCTGACTGGTGGTTTCGGATTCTCGTTCAACTATGGCGACTGGAGACTGTCGACACAGTTTACCTATCGTTTCGGCAATAAGATTCTGAACAGGGCCCGCCTGCACGCCGAGGCTATGATTGGCAATGACAACCAAAGTCAGGCGGTGAACTATCGTTGGAGGAAGGAAGGCGACGTGACATCGATTCCACGTGCGATGTATGGTAACAACTCGAACTACAACACGCTGATCAGTGACCGGTTCGTTGAAGACGGTTCTTATCTGAGAATGGGCTATGCACAGTTGTCGTACACGATTAGGAAGAGATATGCTCAGGCACTCGGCGTGAATCGCATCAGTCTGTATGCGAGTGCTAACAACCCCTTTATCCTGACGAAATACTCGGGTGTAGACCCGGATATCTCGAGCGGCGGATACTCGCCAGCTATCGACAGTGCGCAGACACCGCGATCGCGCTCTTACACCTTAGGTATAACTGTAGAGTTTTAATTAATAATTAAGAATTAATAATTATGATTACCAAGATATACAAATATATTTTCGCCCTCTGCGCGATCTGCGGGTTCTGCAGCTGTGCTGACTTTTTGGAGATCGAGCCTCAGAATGAGATTATTCTGGAGAAGTTCTGGAATGAGAAAGCCGATGTGGATGCCATCATTGCAGGATGCTACTCTGGTATGCAAGAGGAAGGCGTGATCAAAAGGATGATGATCTGGGGAGAGTTCCGCAGCGACAATGTTGGTCCAGGAAGGAACGTGAATCAGGACGGCAGTCTGGAGAAGATTTTGGCAGAGAACATCGACGCGAAGAACTCGTATACGAACTGGAAGGATTTCTATTCTGTGATTAACCGCTGTAACACGGTGATCAAGTATGCTCCTGGGGTGGCAGCTACTGACCCGGCCTATACGGAGAGTGAGCTGCAGGCAAACATCGCTGAGATGGTGACGCTGAGGAGTCTGTGCTACTTCTATCTGATCAGGGCGTTCAGAGACGTGCCTTTCTCAAGGGAGGCGTTTATTGATGACGACCAGAAGATGGACCTACCGGCAACGCCGTTTAACAGTGTGCTGGACTCGCTGATCTACGATCTGGAGAGTGTGCAGAACTATGCCGTGAAGCGGCATCCGGAGGCCAAAGAGATGTACCAGACCGGGCGCATCACACAGGATGCGATACACTCGCTGCTGTGTGAGTTGTATCTCTGGAAGAAGGACTACGAGACGTGTATCCGCTATGCGGACATGGTGATCGAATCGAAAAAGCTGATTGCGAAGGAGAACCGTCAGAAGCGGAGTAATTCCTACGCGAGCGATGATGCGACAGAGCGCTATAATGGATTCCCACTGGTGACGAATTCGACATCGAGTGGTTTTTTCGGTGATGCCTACTCTACGCTGTTCGGCAGGGACAGAGGCAATTCGGACGAGGTGAATCAGGAGATTATCTTCCAGCTGGTATATGATGACGACCCGGATGCAAACGGTATGATTGCGAACGGTGCGGTGAACTCGTTCTACGGGAACTCGAATGCGACGATCGGTCTGGTAGCTCCTCCGGACGTGATGCTGGACGACATCGACAAGACATCGGGGCGCCACTTCTTTGACGACCGCAATAAGAAGCTTGACTCAAGGATGTACATGAACTATGACATCGAGGAGAAGGCTATCAACAAATTTACGACGAGCTCGATAGACATCTCGGTGTCGGGTACGACTCCGGAGATATCCTACGGGTCACTGTATCCTCAAAACCAGAACGGCTCGAACTGGATCATCTACAGGCTGACGGACATCATGCTGCTGAAGGCCGAGGCGCTGACGCAGCTGTGCCGTGAGGGAACGGACGCGGAGGCAAACACCTATAACAAGGGGATCCTGGACCAGGCCTTCACATTGGTAAATGCAGTGAACAAGCGGGCTCTCTGTGAGACCCAGCTGGTGGACACACTGAGGAGAAACGACTATACGGACCGCTATAAGATGGAGACGCTGGTACTTCAGGAGCGTCAGCGGGAACTGATGTATGAAGGCAAGCGGTGGTTTGACCTGGTGAGGTACTCGCAGCGCAAGGGTAATACCGACGAGCTGTCGAAGTGGACGATGCTGAAGCACCAGGGCGGTCGGGGTACGACGGCTGCGGGTATGATCGCGAACCATCTGACGAAGATGGATGCTATCTACTGGCCGTATAATAACGACGAGATGAAGGTAAACCTGAATCTGGTGCAGAATCCGGCCTTCGGAAGCGGAGAGGATGACAGTTATCAGAAAACGACGAAGAAATGATTAGACTGTAGATATTCTGACTGTAGATTATAGAATATAGACATATAGACAATTAGATATTTAGACATTATGAATAGTAGGATATATAAAAGATTTTTAGGGTTGGTTATGGGCATGGTGAGCAGCTTGGTATTGCTGACCAGCTGCTCGGACGAGCCGGACAGTGAGTATTTCTACACATTTACGGGTGAGATGATGAGCGACTATCTGAGGAGTGAGGAACGGCCGCAATACAGTGAGTTTGCGGAGATCGTGGAACGGGCCGGGCTGATGGACCTGCTGTCGACCTACGGTCACTATACGTGTTTCGTGCCGACGAATGACGCTGTGAACACATTCCTCGGAAAGCGGGGACTGAGCAGCGTATCGCAGTTGACGGACGCGGACTGCGACACGATCGCGCGGAATCACCTGGTGAACGATATGTTTACGACGTATGACATGACGACAGACCGTCTGCCGACGGCTAACATGATGAACAGGTATCTGTCGACGCTGCCAGGTTATGACAATGACAGTAACGCAGTGATTTTGATAGAAGGCATGGCGCGAATCGACTTTAAGCTGAAGGACGACTCGGTAGAGAACGGTATCGTGCAGCCTGTGGACATGGTGATAGAGAAGTCGTTCGGCCTGATCACTGACATCATGCGTGACAATCCGAGGATCAGTACTTTCTACGATGCCTTGGTGGCAACGGGTGTGATCAAGGACGTTCAGGCTATCAGCGACCCGGACTGGGACCCAAAGGCGTATGAGAAGTATAACTACAAATCGAACAACGTGGATGAGTATGCGATTGTGCCGAGCACGAAGAAGTATGGGTTTACGTTCTTTGTGGAGCCGGACAACGTACTGGAGGAGAAGTATGGGATCAAGAAGGGCGACCTGAGAGCTCTGTATGAGAAGGCTTGCGAGATCTATGACAAGGTTTATCCTGAGGACGTAGACAAGGAGGGGCACTCGTTTGAGAACCTGACGGACTCGGTGAACCCGTTGAGAAGGTTTGTGCAGTATCACATCCTGAACAAGTATGCAGGACTATCGGACCTGACTCCGGTGGAGATCAACTATAACGGCAAGCAGACGGCGATCGGCATCGACGAGACCATGGTGAATCCGATGGACTGGCACTACACGCTGCTGCCTCACCGAATGATGAAGGTGGACCAGGCGACGGTGACTCAGTATCTGGGCGGGAGCACAGCCCGAGAGCGTTATATCAACCGGCGGACAGACGAGCGATTCAGCATCGAGGGTCAGCATATCGAGAAGGTGGAGACGGAATACATAGACGATGCCGTAAACGGTCACTACTACTATGTGGACGATATCGTGGCGTTCACGGAGGAGGTGAGGAACAAAGTGCAAAACATCAGGATCAGGATGGACTTCAACGCTATCTTCCCGGAGATCATCGGTAACGGTCTGCGAAGCAAGGGAGACCCGAAGAACGGCACGAACTCGTTTGACGAGGCCGGACACAACAAGACGGGTGACTTCTATTACTTCCCGCTGGGATATCTGGACGGGGTGACGTTTAACTCGGACTGCAAGTTGATCCTGAGACGCCCTGTGATATGGTTTAACATCTACCAGTGGGACGAGATGAACCTGAAGGGCGACTATGATATCACGTTCAGGCTGCCGCCAGTGCCGTATAGCGGAGAGTGGCAGATCAGACTGGGCTTCACGGTGTACCATGACGGTGACGACGACCGCGGCGTGGCTCAGGTGTACGTGGATGGTGTGCCGCAGGGCATCCCTCTAGACATGCGAGAGAACCTGTCGTCGGAGATGTATCTGGGTGACTCGTTCAGCGGCAAGGACTATGACAGCTGGACTGATGAGCAGAAGGCAGAACAGCAGAAGACGCTGAAGAACCTGGGCGCCTACCTATATCCGCGCTGTTTGTGGCGCGACGCTAGCGGTAAGGACTATTGCATCTGGAACAAGGAGAACATCAGGCGCGTGCTCTGCCAGACGTATTTTGACGCGAACGAGAGCCACTATCTGAGATTGAGGAAGACGAACGACGGTGCGCCGAACGACACGTTCATGCTGGACTTCCTGGAACTGGTGCCGAAGAGCGTGTACGGCGTGGACGGTGACGGAGAGATGGAAGACGACTTATAATTAAGAATTAATAATTAAGAATTAATAATTATGATTTCATATAATATATATAGTAAGGTATTGGGACTGGCTGTGGCGGTCATGGCCTTCGGGGCGTGTACTGACACCTGGAACGACCACTATGAGAACAAAGGTGAAGGACTGAGTGACGCCTCGCTCTGGCAGGCCATCACGCAGAACGGTAACTTGAGCAACTTCGCGAAGGTAGTAGAGGCCTGTGGATACGACAAAGCGCTGAACAGCAGTCAGGTGTTTACGGTCTTTGCACCGACGAACGAGCATTTCTCTGCAGAAGAGGCTAATGAGCTCATCGCAGCGTATCAGGCAGAAAAAGGCAAGATGATGGAAGATGACAATACCGTCATCAAGGAGTTCATACAGAACCATATCACGATGTTCAGCCATTCGGTCTCTGAGAACAGCAAGGACTCGCTCATTATGATGAATGGTAAGAAGACCGTGCTGACGAGCAGCTTATTTGGTAACAACAGCATCCTGAGCAGTAATCAGCTGTACAGTAACGGTCTGCTGTATACGATTGATGGGAAGGCGCAATATGTTCCTACCGTGTTTGAGTATCTTCGCAAGGATGCCGACCTCGATAGCGTCAGCAGTTTCTTCTACAATAGCCGATTCTATCGGAAGGAGTTCATACCGGCGCGAAGTGTGGCCGGTGGTATCGTGGACGGTAAGACGGTGTATCTGGACTCAGTCTTCGCACAGCGCAACGAATTGTTTGACTATGACATGCTGGAGGCAGACCTGAACGATGAGGACAGTACGTACTGGATGGTGGTACCGACTAACGAGGTCTGGAAGAAACTTATCGAAGAATACCAGCCTTATTTCAACTACGACAACAGTGTGAGATACCGCGACTCACTCGCCTATACAAACTCCCGTATGGCCATTATGGGCGGCACGGTGTTCAGTCGGACGCTGAATACTGACGCACACCTGACGGACTCTGCCATGTCGACGAATGCCGTGGAGAGCTATGTGGCCCGACAGCGAGGCTGGGGCGACAGCAACCTGCACTACTATCAATACGGAGGCATCAGCAAGACGAACACCCGGAAGCCTTTCGGCGAGTTAGGCGTGTTCAAGGACACTGAGAACGTTGAATGTGCGAACGGACTTGTGATGAAGAGCCGTGACTGGAAGATAGACAAGCTGAACACCTTCTGCAAATGGATCATTATCGAAGCTGAAGACCTGGGTAGCACCAAGGAAATGAGTCTGACAGAGAATGAGAAAACGAAGGAGATGGAACCCTCATTGAGGAGAATAGTACACCCTGTGCTGAACAACAACCGATTCTACGGGAAGGTGTGGGGCAACTCGTTTGTAGAGTTTGAGCAGATAGCCACTATGAACCACTGGGTGACGTTCAACATCGAGGATGTCCTCTCGAATATCGGCTATGACATCTATCTGGTAACTGCACCAGTACTGGCCAACGACAGCAATGCCACGGACATCCAGCGAGTACCAATGAAGGTGACGTGCACGCTGGGCTATAACGACCAGGACGGTAAGCATAAGGAAGAGAAGCTCAAGACAAGGATAACGACAACGGCTGACGAGGTGAACTACCTGCTGCTGGCGGAGGACTTCAAATTCCCCTGCTGTTCGTACGGACTGAACGAGGTAGAGTCGCAGGTGACTCTGACCGTGGCTACAGACCTGACGGCGAGAGAGGAAAGAAACCACCTGTTTACCCGCACGATGATGATCGATTGCATCATGCTTATTCCCCACGGCATAGCCCGCGTTGATGAAGAAGGCTTTGAAATCGAACCCCATGGTGACGGAGACGTCTTCTACTGGCTGAAAAAATAATGGATTAGTAATATGAATTAAGAACTATAAGGATATGAAAAGATACATATTATTCGGACTAACACTGCTGATGGCCTTCCCCTTATGTGTTGTGGCTCAGGACGAGGATACGGATCAGGAAGAAGATCTTATTGAGACCCTTGCCCGGAAGCTGACGCCAAAGCAGAAGCAGTATCCCACGAGAGAGATCCGTGGCCGCATTGTGAACGCAGCCACAGGGCAGCCAGTAGCAGGTACGATTGTCAGTGCAGACAATATCGAAGGTTATAGTGCACTCACGGAAGAAGACGGCACTTATAAGCTGAAAGTTCCCAAGTTCACGACATCGGTATACATCCACATGCCCGACTTCAACCCCGTCCGCCTGGGTCTTCAGGCGTCTGAGGAGCAGCAGGAGGTGAAGCTATATCCTATCACCTTTGGCGCAGAATACAGCAAGAACATCAACATACGCAATGACTACTCCGCCAACGATTTCAGCTATACCAATTCCGTTAACATTAAGGACGAGGTACAGAAACAACTCGGTGCCCAGGTGTATAGTATCACCCGTAACGGTACGCCGGGTGTCGGTAACGTGATGTTTGTACAGGGACTGAACTCCCTGAACGTCAACGCCCAACCTCTGGTAGTCGTGGATGATGTCATTATCGACCAGCAATACGGTCGTACGATGCTCCACGAGGGATTCTTCAATGATATCCTTACGACACTTAACCCGTCGGATATTGAGAAGGTGACCGTCATGCGTAACGGAACGGCTCTCTATGGTGCTAAAGGCGCCAACGGCGTCATCATCATTCAGACTAAACGCAACAAGTCGATGGCGACCCGCATTACAGCAAATGTCTCAGCTGGCGTGACACTGAAGCCGAAGTTCCTCTCCATGATGGATGCAGGGCAGTACCGAAGCTATGCCTCCGAACTGCTGAAGACCACGAACACGCGTAACCGTACGTTTAAATTCCTCAAGGAGGACCCCGATTACTACTACTATACGCAGTATCACCAAGAAACCGACTGGAAGGATCTGGTGTATCATACGGCCATGACACAGAACTATGGTATCAGCGTGGAAGGCGGTGATGCTGTGGCCAACTACAACCTCTCCGTAGGTTATGTCAACCAGCAGAGCACGCTGAAATACAATGATATGGACCGGCTGAATATCCGCTTTAATACGGATATCTCACTGAGCGAGCGTTTCAGTATCCGCTTTGATGCTTCATTCGGTAATATCACCCGTGACATCCGCAACGATGGTGCTCCCGTCAGCTATGATGAAGGTACGCCTACAGCTCCTGGATTCCTGGCCTACGCCAAGAGTCCGTTTATGAGCCCATACAGCTTTGGCCGGGGACGGCTGTCGGACTCTCACTACGACATCGAGGAGGAATCGTATCTTTCGGAGGCATTAGCTCAATATAAGAACTATAACTGGAAGTTGGGTAACCCTGCAGCCATCAACGAGTATTCTGAGGCTGAGAACAAGAACCGCCTTGAGAACTCGATGCTGAACCTGACGGTCACGCCGAAGTACCGCCTCAGCCGTAACCTCTCGATAGCTGAGCACTTCAGCTATAACCTGGTGAATACGAACGAGACGTTCTACATTCCTGTTAACGGAACGCCTAGCTATTATGTAGGAAGTATCGGTGCATACCGTGACAACGAGGTTCGCTCACTGGCGTCAAAGCAGAACTCAGTGATGAGTGACACTCGTCTGGACTGGAGCAATCGCTACAATGCACACTTCATACACCTCTTTGGGGGTGCACGTATCAATTGGGAGAGTTACTCCATGACATCGCTGTTAGGATATAATACAGGTAATGATAAGCAGCCATTCATGAAGAAGGAACTTGCCAACACCAATGACTTCGGGACCAACGACAACTGGAATTCACTGGCATGGTATGCTCAGGCCGAATATGATTATCTTGGTCGCTATTTCCTCCAGGCGAACTTGACAGTTGAAGGCTCGTCACGGTTCGGTCGTGACGGCGGTGATTTCCGGGCCTTCGATGCTGCATGGGGTGTCTTCCCTGGCGTTCAGGCTTCGTGGTTGATCAGCAATGAGCCATGGATGGCTAAGAACAAAGTCATCAACTACTTGCGCCTGACAGCCGGCTATGATGTCAGCGGCAACGATGACATTGACTATTATGCAGCTCGTAGTTACTTCAGTGCCTCACAGTTCCTGAATACGATAGCAGGCCTGACTTTCGCCGGTATCGGTAACACCACAATTCAGTGGGAGACGACCCGACGTTTCAATGTCGGTCTGGAGACCAATCTCTTCAACAACCGTCTGAACCTGAGTATGAACTACTTCACCTCAAAGACCGACAATCTGCTGACCCGTCAGTCATTAGGTTACCTCAGCGGTCTGAATGAGAACTGGACCAACGATGGTAAACTCAAGAACAATGGTTTCGACATTAGTGCAGCCGTCAAGATTCTGGCTCTTAAGGATGTGCAGTGGGAGCTGGGCGGCAGTATCGGACACTATAAGAACGAGATTACGCAGCTGGCAGAAGGCCAACAGTTTATCGATAACGAGGTATATGGCGCAACAATACGTACTCAGGTAGGACAAGCCGCCAACCTCTTCTATGGCCATAAATCACTTGGCGTATTCTCGGACACTAAAGAAGCGGAAGCCGCAAACCTCTACATCCTCGGAGAGAATGGTATCGACCGCACCTATTATAAAGCCGGTGACATCCATTTCGATGACCTCAATGGGGACCATCAGATTACGGATGAAGACCGGACGGTGATTGGTGATCCCAACCCCGATATATATGGTAACATCTTTACGACACTTGCGTATAAGCACTTGAAGCTGGACCTGCGCTTTAACTATTCATACGGCAATGATGTGTATAACTATCAGCGCTCACAGCTGGAGAGTGGTTCGCGCTTCATGAACCAGACGACAGCGCTTATCCGGCGCTGGCAGGTAGAGGGTCAGAAGACTGATATTCCACAGCTTTCCTTCCAAGACCCGATGGGCAACTCGCGCTTCAGCGACCGTTGGATTGAGGACGGCAGTTATCTGCGTCTGAAGTCCATCACTTTGAGCTACGACCTCCCCATGAATAATGAGTATCTGCAAGGACTCCAGTTCTGGATTCAGGCCAACAACGTCTTCACACTGACCAAATACCTTGGCAGTGATCCAGAGTTTACCATGACCTCGAACGTCATCGGGCAAGGCATCGACGTGGGCCAGTTGAGTCAGAGCCGCTCTATCGTTGCAGGCATTAAGATTAAACTGTAATGTAATTAATAATTAAGAATTAATAAATAAGAATTATGATTACTAAGATATATAAATTCATTTTCGCAACCTGCGCTATCTGTGGAATGACTTCTTGCTCCGATTTCTTCGACCAGCAGTCAGAGCATGTCATCTTCACGGAAAAGAACCATTTGGACAATGCGACAGACACCATCTATAGTGTCATCGGCATTCTCAACAAGCTGCAGGCCATTGCCGACCGGACCATTCTTCTCGGAGAGGTGCGTGGTGACCTCGTAGACATCACTAATGCTGCCAACAGCGACTTACGTGACATGGCGCTTTTCAACATCGGTGATGACAACCGTTACAACCAGCCTCGCGACTACTATGCCGTGATTAATAACTGTAATTACTTTATAGCAAATGTAGATACGGCCATGAAGAATAATCGCAATGAGTATATCTTCATGCGGGAATATGCCGCCGTTAAGGCTATCCGCGCCTGGACCTATCTACAACTGGCACTGAACTACGGGAGTGTGCCGTTTGTCACGGATCCCATCCTGAACAAACTTGATGCAGAACAGAGCTATCCACGGTATGACATACAGGCTGTGTGTGATTACTTCATTAAAGATCTTGAGCCTCTGGCTGACCGTTGGGGTAACGAATATCCTGGCTATGGTACTATCCGAGGCAACAACTCACGTCTGTTCTACTTCCCAATCAACATCGTGTTAGGAGACTTGAACCTCTGGTTAGCTAGTTTCACAGGAAATCAAACCTACTATCGCGAAGCTGCCATGCGTTACTACAGGTATATCAACGAGCGCAATGGTGACAATTCTGCCTACCCCGTTGGCCTGACTTACATGACATGGGAACCTGGATCGACCATCTGGAACAGGACTATCAGCCAGACTTCCGGAAGTCTCACCACAGAGAATTACGCAGCTAACTCAGAAATAATTACAGTCATTGCAGGAGACTCGATACCTGCCGAAGGAAACTACAGCCAGCTACGTAACCTCTTTACATCGAGCAACGACAATGACTATCGGGCAAGCATCGTGCCTTCGACCTATATGTTTGACTTGTCAAATAGTCAGGCGCATTGCTGTGTAGGAACAGATGGTACTACGATCTATTACGCTCCTAATGATTTGCCAAGCTTCATGTCGGGTGACTTACGACTTTACGATTATTACGATGAAGGTACCGCTACAGACCGGCTGTCAGGCGAACGCATCCAAACGACACATATCAGCAAATATTCCTCACAGAATGTTCATATCTATCGTAGGACCATGCTCTATCTGCGTCTGGCTGAAGCCTTGAATGGCGCTGGCTTCCCGCGTGCAGCCTTTGGCATATTGTCAACAGGTCTGAATAATGATGTCATAGCAAAAACGGTTTATCCCTATTGCTCAGAAAGTGATTCCACATGGATTAGTCAGCTCAATTTCCCAAGGAATCGCTATGGCATCTTTACAGTCGAAGAGCTTGCTGCCAGAACTTATCAGGCAGATCATAACACGATTGGTCTTCATAGCCGTGGCTCTGGCTGGACGCCACTTAATGAGTACTATCAACTACCTGAAGATTCCATGATGACTGAGGAACAGCTGAAAACTATTCACAAGGCATTTGTCGATAGCCTGCTGCTGAATGAGAACGGTCTGGAACTGGCATTCGAGGGCACCCGTTTCTACGACATCATGCGCTTTGCCTTACGCCAACCAAATCCTGGACAGTTCCTCGCCAATAAAGTTTATGCCCGTCGAGGAAAGGATAACAGTGAAACCATGCGAGGCGTGATCAAGAAAGATTTAACAGATCAACGCAACTGGTATCTCCAGTGGAAAGGTCAGATTGGTTTATAATCTCCTCTCTACAGAAATAAGATGGCAGCGACGGTCTTTTGCAGATCGTCGCTGTTTTTTGATGGATTCCATACATAAAGATACACAAAAAATACAGAGAAACAGCTATTTATAACAAAAAGACAGCAGAAATGAACGAATTGTGAGAAATTTGCCGTAACTTTGCACCCAAATCATTGTAAATATAAACGGTATGAAGCTATTCGATGTATATCCGCTCTTTGATGTTAACATCGTCAAAGGCAAGGGTTGTAAAGTATGGGATGACAAGGGACAGGAATACCTAGACCTTTATGGAGGACATGCCGTCATATCCATAGGACACTCACATCCCCACTATATAGAGAAGGTGACGGAGCAGCTCAACAAGATTGGATTCTATTCCAACTCAGTGATTAATAAACTCCAAGTGGAACTGGCAGAGCGACTGGGTAAAATCAGTGGCTATGATGATTATCAGCTTTTCTTGATTAACTCAGGAGCCGAGGCCAATGAGAATGCACTAAAGCTAGCTTCTTTTAAAACTGGTAACACCCGTGTGCTCTCTTGCGAAAAGGCCTTCCACGGAAGAACCTCGTTAGCCGTTGAGGTGACACATAATCCCAAAATAGTCTCACCTATCAATGATAATCATCATGTTCGTTTCCTACCGATGAATGATCTCGAGCCTTGGGTTCGCGAATTGTCAAAGGGTGGTGTTGCTGCTGTAATCTTAGAATGCATTCAAGGCGTTGGTGGTATACAAATTGCTACGCCTGAGTTTGCCCAGGGACTGGCCTACGCATGTAAACGCTATGGCACAGTTCTCATTTGTGACGAGATCCAGTGTGGCTATGGCAGAAGTGGAAAGTTCTTTGCCCACCAGTGGTTGGGCATCAAACCCGATATTATCACTGTTGCTAAAGGTATCGCCAATGGCTTCCCCATGGGAGCCGTACTGATTTCTCCAGAGTTCGAGCCTGTGTACGGACAACTGGGAACAACCTTTGGCGGCAACCACCTTGCATGTGCCGCAGCCCTTGCCGTGCTCGATGTGTTCGAGAACGAGGGACTGGTGGAGAATGCCCGTGTCGTAGGTGACTACCTGATGGAAGGAATAAGGAACATTGGCAGCTCGCACATCAAAGACGTGCGTGGTCGTGGACTGATGATTGGCATTGAATTAGATATGCCCCACGCGATGGTACGGAAGCCATTGATCAAACATGAGCACTGTTTTACGGGTTGTGCAGGACAAAACATTCTACGTCTTCTGCCTCCATTGTGCCTTACGAAAGCGGAGGCAGATGATTTCGTAGAAAGGCTGATCAGAGTAAAACCAGAAGAATTATGAAAATATCAGTAATCGGTGCTGGCGCGATGGGTGGCGCCACTGTAGAAGGCCTTATCAAGGGGCAGCAGTTCAGAAATGAAGACATCACAGTGAGCGATCCCTCGCAAGCTGTTGTAGAGAAATTTGCCAGAATGGGCATCTCCGTCACAACAGATAATAAGTTAGCTGCAGATGCTGCTGACATTGTTTGTGTCGTCGTTAAGCCGTGGCTCGTGGAACGTGTTTTGAAAGACATCAAGCCGGAACTCGACCCCAATAAACAAATTTTGATTGTGATTGCTGCTGGTGTATCGTCAGCAAGCATTCAGGAATGGTTGGGTGAGAATTGTCCCCCATTGTTCCTCGTTATTCCCAACATCGCAATTGCCGAAATGGCCTCAATGACATTTATCGTTCCCGTGGGGGCCTCAGAAGAGAATACGAAGACAGTTGTAAGCATCTTTGACGAGATGGGCAACACCCTCATTACCGATGAGCAACATCTGGCCGCTGGCACAACTCTCGCCTCTTGCGGCATCGCTTACGCCATGCGCTATATCCGTGCAGCAGCTGAAGGTGGCGTGGAATTGGGTTTCAAAGCCGATGATGCCAAGAAAATTGTTATGCAGACAATGAAGGGTGCCGTTGAGCTGTTAGAAGCCAGCGGGCTGCATCCTGAAGCAGCTATCGACTTGGTGACGACTCCAGGTGGTGTCACCATAAAAGGACTTAACGAAATGGAGCATGCCGGATTCACTTCAGCCGTCATCCGTGGACTGAAAGCTGGACTGAAATGAGGCGGCTTCTGCTGATATTGTTGCTCGTGGGAAGTATTGCTGCATATGCGCAGGATACACCCAATGCCCGACAAGCCAAACGTATCTTCACCACGGCGTGGAACCACATCTACGGTTCTAAGGGCGTAAGATTTCACTATAAGATCAATATCCTCGGTCTCTACAAGGAAGAGGGTACATCGTGGAACAAGGGCGACATGTCCAGATCGGAGCATAAGAACTCCATACATTATAGTGACGGCAAACTAAAGCACATTGTCCGCACCAACAAGAAAATCGTGGAATTGCACGACCCACGGGTGAACAAAGCCGACGAGAAGCTACAGATGTTCAAGTTCGAGCCCGACAGCTATAACTACTCCATCGCCAAAGACCCTGACGGGTTGCTCGTCACACTCGTGGCCAAGCCCAAAACCAATGTAAAGATGAAACGCATCGAGGCCCTGCTTACGCCTGGCAATTACTACCCCAAGCGATTGCGTATCAAGGTCAGTATCTTTTGGGCCACCATCACCTTCTCTGACTTTCAGGCAGGTGACATAGACGATGAAGTGTTTATCTTCCCCATGGAAAAATATAAGGACTATAAGGTCGTTGATTTAAGGTAGAAAAATAAAATTTAAGAAATATGGATGAACAATTAAAGCAAATAGGTGAGCGTCTTCGCGGTCTTCGCGATGTGCTCGACATTCCAGTTAGCGAAATGGCCGAAACTATCAGCATCGACCCAGAGAAGTATGAGAAGATTGAGGCAGGAGAGTTGGATATCACCATCTCGAACTTGATGAAGATAGCCCACAAGTATGGCGTATCAACAGAAGAACTGATTTTTGCCGAGGCACCACACATGAAGTCATACTATGTGACCCGTAAAGGTCAAGGCATGAGCATCGAGCGCACAAAGGCATATAAATACCAATCATTGGTAGGCGGTTTCGTCAATCATCATGCCGATGTATTTATCGTTACCGTCGAGCCCAAGCCTGGTGCACACACTATCTACAAGAACACCCACCCAGGACAGGAGTTCAACATGGTACTCGAAGGTAAGATGGAGCTCTTCATCGGAGGCAAGACCATGATTCTCGAAGAGGGCGACAGCATCTACTTCGATTCATCAAAGCCCCACGGCATGCTGGCCGTTGGCGACAAACCCGTTAAATTCCTCGCCTTCACTGTTGAGTAAATAATAAGCAACGAAATATCATATGGTTGAAAGATTTTTAAAACAGACAAAGTTCACCTCTGTCGAGGACTACAATAAGAATCTGGAGTTCATCATCCCCGAGAACTTCAACTTTGCCTACGACGTCATGGATGCGTGGGCAGAGGAGGCTCCTGAGAAGTTGGCCATACTGTGGACCAACGACCGGGGTGAAGAGATACGTACCACCTATGGTCAATTGAAAGAACAGACCGACCAGGCAGCCAGTTATCTGCAGACGCTGGGTATTGGCAAGAACGATCCCGTGATGCTCATTCTGAAGCGTCATTACGAGTGGTGGGTTATCATGCTGGCGCTGTGTAAGATTGGTGCCATCGTAATTCCTGCTACCCACATGCTGACCAAGCACGACTACGTCTATCGTAATACTCGCGCCTCGGTGAAGGCCATCATCTGTGCCGATGACGACTATATCATCAGTCAGATCAAGCTGGCCATGCCCGAGAGTCCTACGGTGAAGCAATATATCACCCTGCGCGACGAAGAAGGTTTCCACAACTGGAAGACCGAGTGGCAGCAGGCCCCGAAGTTCGTGCGTCCTGCCTTTGTCAACGAGAACGACGACACGATGATCATGTACTTCACCAGCGGTACCAGTGGCGAACCTAAGATGGTAGCACACGATTATCTATATGCTATGGGCCATCTCACCACAGGAGTGTTCTGGCACAACCTCCACGAGGGTTCACTCCATCTCACCGTAGCTGATACCGGTTGGGGTAAAGCTGTATGGGGCAAGTTCTATGGTCAGTGGTTTGCCGGTGCTACTGTATTCGTATTCGACCACGAGAAGTTCAATGCCGACACCCTGCTCCGTCAGATGGAGAAATACAAGGTGACCAGCTTCTGTGCACCTCCCACCATCTATCGTTTCATGATTCGCGAAGATCTGAGCAACTACGATCTGAGTAGCCTTCAGTACTGCTGCACCGCAGGCGAGGCTCTGAACCCAGCCGTTTACGAAAAGTTCTACGAAAAGACAGGCATCCGAATGATGGAGGGTTTCGGTCAGACAGAAACAACCATGACTTTGGGAACCTTCCCATGGATGGATCCCAAACCAGGTTCGATGGGTATACCTAATGCCCAGTACAACATCGACCTGCTGCGTGCCGATGGCACTAGCTGCGAGGATGGTGAGAAGGGAGAGATTGTAATTCGTGTAGGCGATAAAAAGCCTATCGGTCTGTTCAAAGGTTACTACCGCGATGAGGAGAAGACCCGCGAAGCATGGCACGACGGTGTCTACCACACTGGCGACATGGCTTGGCGCGATGAGGATGGCTACTACTGGTTCGAAGGCCGTATCGACGACGTCATCAAGTCATCAGGCTACCGCATCGGCCCATTCGAGGTCGAAAGTGCGTTGATGACTCACCCCGCTGTTGTTGAGTGCGCCATCACCGGCGTACCCGATGATATCCGCGGTATGGTGGTTAAGGCAACTGTAGTACTCGGCAAGGAGTGGAAGGACAAAGCCGGAGACGACCTCGTAAAGGAACTACAACAGCATGTTAAGAAGGAGACCGCTCCATATAAATACCCACGTATTGTGGAGTTCGTCGACGAACTGCCAAAGACCATTAGCGGCAAGATCCGTCGCGTAGAAATCCGCAAGAAGGACGCCGAGAAATAATTGACAGTTGATAATTGACAATTGATAATTGGTTATGGCGGCGCATAACGAATTGGGAAAGTGGGGCGAGGACACCGCTGCAGATTTTCTGGAGCAAAACGGCTATCAGATAATAGAGCGCGACTGGAAATCAGGGCGTCGCGATATTGATATCATAGCTACTGATGGCAGCGAGGTGGTGTTTGTCGAGGTGAAGACCCGTCGCAACCGCCTCTATGGTGATCCGGAAGAAGCCGTAGACTACCACAAACTGCAGAGTCTGCGTATGGCCATCAACCACTACATCAAGTATCGCCACATCAACAGCGACGTCAGGCTCGATATCATTTCCATTGTTGGTATGATTGGCTGTGAGCCCGAAATTGAACACATCAAAGGTGTACCATTATATTAAGAAAATGAAAAAAAGAATAGTTGTCAAAGTAGGATCAAACGTTCTGACGCGGGCTGACGGCAAACTGGATGTCACCCGCATGTCGGCACTGGTAGACCAGATAGCTTGGTTGCGAAAACAGAACATAGAGATAATTCTAGTAACTTCAGGTGCAGTAGCCTGCGGCCGCCGCGAACTCACGGTCGACCACTCGCTTGACTCGGTAGAACAGCGCCAGTTGTTCTCTGCCGTTGGTCAGGTTAAACTCGTTGGTCTTTACTACGACCTTTTCCGCGAGTTTGGCATCCATGTAGGACAGGTGCTCACTATGAAAGAGAACTTCCAGCCTGGCGAGCAGTATCGCAACCAGCAGGCATGTATGACGGTGATGCTCGAGAACGATGTTCTGCCTATCGTCAACGAGAACGACACCGTAAGCGTCACCGAGCTGATGTTTACCGATAACGACGAGCTCTCAGGCCTCATTGCACAGATGATGAAAGCCGACTCGCTTATTCTGCTTTCAAATATTGATGGTATCTATACAGGTCACCCTGAAGACCCAACCTCTGAACTTATTCAAACCGTTGCTCCATGCACCGACCTCTCTAAATACATCCAAACAGAAAAGAGTGCTTTCGGTCGTGGCGGTATGCACTCTAAATATCATACTGCCAGCAACGTGCAGTGCGCAGGCATACACGTAATCATTGCCAACGGTACACGCGATAATATTCTGGTCGACCTCATTGAGCGCCCAGAATCAATACCTCACACCGAATTCTTAACATAGCAGAGATATGCAACTTAAAGATACATTCGAACAAGTTAAGCGCGCCAGCAAGAGTTTGGCTTTGCTTAGCGATGAGCAACGCAACGAGATACTAAATGCCGTTGCCGATGCAATCGTGGCTAACCAGTCACGCATCCTTGATGCCAATAGTCAGGATTTAGCCAAGATGTCAAAGGACAATCCACTTTACGATCGTCTGCAACTTACAGAGAGTCGTCTTGAAGGTATTGCCTCCGACATGCGTAATGTAGCTACCCTACCCTCGCCACTAGGCCATATCACAAAGCAGAAGACGCTACCCAATGGTCTGCGTCTGTGCCGTGTCAGTGTACCATTTGGCGTTATCGGAATGATTTACGAGGCTCGTCCCAATGTCACTTTCGATGTATTCTCGCTCTGCTTTAAGAGCGGCAACGCCTGCGTGCTTAAGGGCGGTAAGGATGCCGATTGCAGCAATCGTGAAGAGGTGGCACTGATACACGAGATACTTGAGAAGTATGGTGTTTCCAAGGATGTTGTTGCCCTGCTACCCGCCACTCACGAGGCTACCGGCGAAATGCTTAACGCTGTGGGTTATGTAGATCTCTGCATACCCCGTGGCGGTCGCAAACTTATCGACTTTGTTCGCGATACAGCCCGCATACCAGTAATCGAGACAGGTGCAGGTGTAGTCAACACATATTTCGATGCCGAAGGCGATATCGAGATGGGTAAAGCGATTATTAATAATGCCAAGACTCGCCGCGTTTCCGTATGCAACGCACTCGATTGCCTGCTGATTCACGAGAGCCGTCTGTCCGACCTGCCTGCATTGGTCGAACCTATGCTCATGCATAATCCCCCTGTCACTATCTATGCCGACGACATGGCTTTTGCAGCGGTAGCAAATTCTTCACTCTTCACTCTTCACTCTTCACTATTACAGCATGCTACTGCCGACAGCTTCGGTACTGAGTTTATGGACTATAAGCTTGCCATCAAGACTGTAGCATCGCTTGATGAAGCCCTCGATCATATCGACCAGAACGGTTCTGGCCATAGCGAGGCTATCATCACCATGAACGAGCAGACTGCCCGTAAGTTCCAGGCTCATGTTGATGCTGCCTGCGTATATTGGAATGCACCTACGTCGTTTACCGATGGTGCCCAATTCGGCCTTGGTGCCGAGATTGGTATCTCTACCCAGAAGCTAGGCCCCCGCGGCCCTATGGCGCTCGAAGAGATCACCACCTACAAGTGGCTTATCGAGGGCGAAGGACAAACACGTCCATAAAACAACACATTATGAAGTTTAAGCCTATAATAATCTTACTGTTCTTTCTGTTCTACTTGCCTATACAAGTGTTTGCACAGAAGAATGATGCAGCTGCCACTATCGAGCAGTTGGAAAAAGAGATGTATCGGCTTTACCCCACGCGTAACGTAGATGAGTTCATGGACGTTACCGAACGGCTGAAAGAGGCCTCATTAAAGGTAGGCAACGAGGGACTATTCTATCGCGCATGGGCCAATCAGGCCTCTTTCAACTTCTCAAAGATCAATCGTCAAAAGGGCATGGAAATAGCCAAGGCGATGAATGAGTATTCCAAGCAGCACGACAGCAAACTCGGAATCTACTATTCATCCCTGACCAATGCCAACCAATCCAGCTCGCTCAGGATGGAAGAAGAAGCCCTGAAACTCTATCTGAATGCCATCCAGTACAAGCAGAAGTATCTGCCCAACATCAATGCTGCGCCAGCCTATATTGGAGCGGCTAAAGTATATTATCACAGGAAACAGAAAGACAAGGTTCTTGAGATGACCGATAAGGCTCTGGCTGAGCCTAACCTGATAGGATCTAACATCGTGGATGCCTGGAGTTACCGATGCATGGCCTCCATGATGCCTGAAGGAATGGATCACAAGGAAGAATTGAACCGGAATTACGAGGAATGGAAAAAGGCAAAGGAGAAATATAAATACAACTCGACATTCAGCAGTCTCATTGAGGTATACCATGCCCAAGTGAATAATGACTACGACAAGATGTTGGAGTTAGCAAAGGATATCAAGTCGCCACAGGAAAGATACAAAATGATGTCGTACGCCTACGAAAATCTGGGGGAAACGCAAGAAGCCTTGAATTATTTTAGGGAATACAAGCGAGTCAGCGATTCGCTCAACTCTGCAGAGATACGCAGACAGATATCGGAACACTCACTTCAGCTCGATGTCATCCGTGCCGAGAACCAGGCAAAAGAGTTACTGCTGCACAACCAATCGCTGAAACTGGCTCATGCCCAAGACGAACTTGAGCAGCGCCGACTGGAGGAAGAGGCACTCAACCTTACACTGAAGAACCGCGACATAGAACTGACTAACGCCTCCATTAAACTGAAGAATGACAGTTTGGACCGACATGCACAACAGCTAAAGTTAAGCGAGTACAAGTCAAAACTTGAATTGGAACAGAATAAGGAGAAGATTGAGCGTATCACCCTTTGGACAGCCATCGGTGTAGGACTGCTTATCATTACCTTCCTCTGCCTCTATCTCTATCGTCGCAGCCGTCACATGAAGGCGCTGACTACAGCCTACGACAAACTGGAAACAGCCTACGAACAGCTTGAACAAACCACCGCTGCCAAGGAGCGCATTGAGAGTGAATTACGTATTGCCCGCGAAATTCAGATGTCGATGGTACCACACGAATTCCCTGAGCGTCCCGACCTGGATATCTACGCCTCGATGATCCCGGCCAAGGAGGTAGGTGGCGATCTATACGATTATCTGCTTGAAGACGACATCTTATATTTCTGTCTGGGTGATGTGTCTGGTAAAGGAGTTCCTGCCTCACTCTTTATGGCTCAGACCATCCGCCTGTTCCGTGCCTTGGCCAAACAGCACCAGATGCCAGCTTACATAGCCACACGCTTAAACGAGGAACTGACAGAGAAAAACGACAACGGCATGTTTGTCACCATGTTCATTGGTCAACTGAATCTCATCACAGGACTATTCCATTTCTGCAATGCCGGTCACAATCCCCCAGTAATCGGAGGTGATAAGCAACATGGTTCGTTCCTTGAAATGGAACCTAATGCTCCTATAGGTCTATGGCCTCAACTCGAATATATCGGCGAAGAAATAGCATCCATCAAGGGACGTCCTCTCTTCATTTATTCCGACGGACTGAATGAGGCAGAGAACATGAAGCAAGAACAGTTTGGCGATGACCACATGCTCGATATACTACGACAAACAAAATTCAAAGATGCCCGTCATGTAGTAGAGCTTATGGAAACAGAAGTGAAGCATCATCGTGATGGAGCAGAACCGAATGACGATATGACCATTATGTGCATCAAAGCATTGAACAATGAAAATAAAATCGTAATTAAAAATTAAGAATATGAAGAGTTTTATTAACGTTGAAGACCTCGGCCCATTAGACAAGGCGATGGCCGAAGCATTTGAAATTAAGAACAACCGTTACAAATATCAACATCTGGGCAAGAACAAGACGCTCATGATGATATTCTTTAATAACTCGCTACGCACCCGTCTGTCAACCCAGAAGGCTGCCATGAATCTCGGCATGAACGTCATCGTACTCGATGTGAATGCCGGTGCCTGGAAGTTGGAGACAGAGCGTGGTGTGATTATGGATGGCGACAAGAGCGAACACCTGTTGGAAGCCATCCCTGTGATGGGTTGCTACTGCGACATGATTGGCGTGCGCTCCTTTGCTGGTCTTACTGACCGCGAGTATGACTATGCAGAGACTGTACTTCAGCAGTTCATCAAGTACAGCGGCAAGCCCGTCTTTGCTATGGAAACAGCAACGGTACACCCCCTGCAAGCCTTTGCAGACCTCATCACCATTGAGGAATACAAAAAGGTAGAGCGTCCCAAAGTCGTTCTCACCTGGGCTCCCCACTGCCGTGCATTGCCACAGGCTGTTCCCAACTCGTTTGCACAGTGGATGAATGCTGCCGATGTCGACTTTGTAATCACCCATCCGGAAGGTTATGAGCTCGACCCGAAGTTCGTGGGTAATGCCCGTGTGGAGTACGACCAGAAGAAAGCCTTCGAGGGTGCAGACTTCATCTATGCCAAGAACTGGTCGAACCCTGGTGTCACCAATCTAGCCGACTACGGTAAGATCACGTCGAAGGATATGTCGTGGACGGTAGATACCGAGCACATGTCATGGACCAACGATGGTAAGTTCATGCACTGTCTGCCTGTACGCCGTGGTCTCATCGTTACCGACGACGTCATCGAGTCTGCCAACTCCATCGTCATCCCTGAAGCTGCCAACCGTGAGATTAGCTGCTCCGTAGTCATCAAGCGCATGCTGGAAGCATTATGATTTCCTTTGAGTGCGACTATAACAACGGGGCACACCCGAAGGTGCTGGAGAACCTCATTAAATATAATAATGAGAAACCAACACCCTATGGCTTTGATGCCTTCTCTGAGCGTGCCAAGGAACGTATCCGTCAGGCTATCGGCATGCCCGATGCCCAGATATTCTTCCTGACAGGCGGAACCCAGACCAATGCTACCACCATCGACTCGATGCTCTATCAGTACGAGGGTGTCATCTGTGTAGGTACGGGTCATATCAATGTCCACGAGGCTGGTGCTGTAGAGTTTACGGAACATAAAATCATCACATTACCCGACGAACAGGGCAAGATGAATGCCAAGACACTCGACAAGTACCTTGACGACTTCATGCACGACGGCAACAATGCCCACGCCGTATTCCCTGGTTTGGTATATATCACCTTCCCCACGGAGTTGGGCACACTCTACACAGCTCAGGAGTTAGACAATATCTATAAGGTGTGTCAGCACTACAGCATCCCGTTGTATATCGATGGCGCTCGTCTAGGCTACGGTCTCATGGCAGAAGGGTGCGACATCACCCTGCCCTATCTGGCCCGCCACTGTGACGTTTTCTATATCGGTGGAACAAAGATAGGTGCCTTGTGTGGTGAGGCCGTGGTCTTCACTAATCGTACGGCCCACAAGCACTTCTTCTCTATTCAGAAACAACACGGTGCCGTCATCGCCAAGGGTGCATTGATTGGTTTGCAGTTTGATGCGCTCTTCACTGACGACCTCTATTTCAAATTGTCACAGCATGCCATTGACATGGCTATGCGCATGAAAGCGATTTTCAAGGAGAAAGGTTGTGAGTTCTTTATCGACTCACCCACCAACCAGCAGTTTGTCATCCTGCCTAACGACACGGTAGATCACCTCTCGAAAGACATCGAGTTCACCCATTGGGGCAAGGCCGACATCCATCACACTGTCTGTCGTTTTGTTACCAGTTGGGCAACAACAGAGGAAGAGATAAACGAATTGAAGCGCCTGTTATAGGCGCTTCTTTAGTTTCTTGACTTTCTTCTCCACTTGTTTGATGACCTTGTCAGGGTGCCAATTGCCAAACACATGATTAATCGTATATCGGGCAGCGTCCTCACTGTTCATGATGGTTTCATCAGTATGTTGCAGTTCCGTGACCACCTCCTCACCATTCTCCATCTTCTTACGTTTCATCGAGAACGTCAGCACATTTGTCTTGGGAGTAATGTCATTACCTTGCGCATCCATCGTGCCATATTCCTTGAAGACGCTCGTTACCGTGTTCATACCATGCGTATCGAAACGGTTGGAATTCAACTTCTCTGGTGAGAGCAGGGTGGTATAAAGCCAGATGCAACGGGGAACAGAATGCCAGCCACGAGCATACTCGAAGGGAGAAATGATATTCTCAATGGTACAATGGTTGAACACATAGCCCCAATCAGTCTTAGATGTCTTGGGAGCAGCAATCACATCTCGTCCAGAACCATTGGCAGTACGTTTCTCTGTCACAATGCGACACTTCTCAAACCACACATCACCATCGCCACAGATAAAATCTACTGTACCATGAATCTCTGAGTCCTGAAAATAATGCTGGCAGAGGTCGTTATCACTATAATAGGTATCTTGATAGGAAAGCAGGCGCACCCGATTGCAAATGGTATGTGTACCCTTATCCTGCAAGGTTACAGCTCTACCTGCCGAACCAGCTGCATAATAGTCTAGGTCATTCTTCAGCGTCAGGTCCTGAAAATAATTCCCCGTGCCACGGTTCTGGAAGATGGCCGTCTTCGAAATTCCTTCGTTCTTCACGTCGGGTTGGTTCTGGATGATAGTACCTTCCATGCTTTGGCCTATCAGCGCTATGTTATGGCCTGTTATCTTGGTCAGCACGGTTCCTCCTAAATCATAGAATCCATCTGGGATCAAGATATAGAGAGGTTTTGAATCTTTCTCCGCATTCTTTTTGTTGGCGACCTCAATAGCCACCAGTAAAGCTTTCACATCGTTTTTGGGGATATAAATCACCTCTTGGGCTTGTATCATTACAGCCCACAGGCAGACGATAAAAAAAAGGTTTCGTTTCATCTTAGTTCAGTTTATATTGTTTCTTTAGTTTTCGTGCTTGTCGCTCTATCTTCCTCAGCTCCTTGTCGGGTCTCCAATTGCCGAAAATAAGCTTTACCGTATATTGCTTGGCCTCCGCCTTTGTCATGATGGTCTCAGCCGTAAAGGGCTGTGTATGGTCTCTCAGTGTAAATCTCACCACGTTTGACTTCGGCGTAATGTCACGACCTGCACCGTCCGTCGTACCATACTCCTTGAAGTAGTTGCCTGACGTCTTCATACCCTCGTCGTCAAACCGCGTCGCCTCCAGCTTCTCCGGTGTCAACAGCGTGGTATAGAGCCACACACAACGCGGATTGGTATGCCACGAACGACCGTAGTTGAATGCAGACACGTCGTTCTCTATTGTACAATGGTTGAACACATAGCCCCACTCTGTCTCTGACGTACGCGTTGCCGTGATGATGTCCACCCCGCTGCCGTCCGGCGTACGCTTCTCGGTCACTATCCTGCAACGCTCAAACCACACGTCGCCTGCCCCACAGATGAAGTCGATGGTGCCGTGAATCTCCGTGTCCCGCATGTAGCTCCGGCACTGCTCGTAATCTGAGTAATATGTGTCCTGATACGACAACATGCGCACGCGGTTACAGATGGTTCTGGTACCCTTGTCCTGCAGCGTCACCGCACGACCGTCCGGCTCTACGTGGTAGTAGTCCAGTGCATTCTTCAGCGTCAGGTCCTGAAAATAATTCCCCGTGCCACGGTTCTGCAGCACCGCCGTCTTACTGATGCTTTCCGTCTTCACGTCCGGTTTATTCTGAATCACTGTACCCAGTGTGCTCTCGCCTACCAATGCGATGTTATGTCCACTGATGCGCGTCAACGTCGTCTCGCCAAGGTCGTACACCCCGTCGGGAATCAGGATAAACAACCGCTCGGCAGTACTGTCTGCATTCCGGTGGTTGGCTTCACTGATGGCCGCTAGCAGACTCTGAGCACTCCCTTTTTCCACGATAATAGTACGCTGGGCATAGGTGGCCAACGTCATCCATACACATGCTATTATCAGTGTGACTTGTTTCATTTCGGTTAGTTTTCGCCTGCAAAGATAATGCAAAACGGATAAAATACCAAAATTTTCCATTAAAAATGCACGTAATTCAAAAATTTGCAGTACCTTTGCAGCCGGTTTTTCGAAAGCCATCGGGATGTAGCGCAGTTGGTAGCGCACTACGTTCGGGACGTAGGGGTCGGGCGTTCGAGTCGCCTCATCCCGACAACGCAAGGTTGTCAATCGCAGGAGTTGGCCCTGCAACCGCTTAAAACAAG
>JAEEGK010005551.1_pt1 | contig 30505 bp, 25 predicted proteins | sample 8958771 | NCBI WGS metagenome assembly JAEEGK01 (sample SAMN16246547, study PRJNA631951) | gut metagenome | biome: gut microbiome; feature: rumen; material: SC-attached | host: Bos | place: Iran: Karaj | collected 2018-10 | reverse complement strand
CAGCAAGTGGGCATCGGAGTCAACGACTTCGTGGAGGCCTGGAAATGGTATTACGACAACTTCGGCTTCGAGATCAAGATCGTCGACGATGAAGGCGTGGCAGAGCGCATGCTTCCCTACACGGGCGGCAAGCCCCAGCCCCGTCGTTCGGGCATCGCCGTCAACATACGCGGCGGCGGCGGCTTCGAGATCTGGCAGCCCAAGGGGCGTGAGCTCAACTACCTGAAAGAGCCCGTGCGCCTCGGCGACCTCGGCATCCTCATCGCCAAGGTGAAGACGCCCGACATCGAAGCGGCCTACAACACCTTTATCAATAGGGGCCTCGACGTCATCAGCCCCGTCATGACCTCGCCCGCCGGACAGAAGGAGTTCTTCATAAAAGACCCCTACGGCAACCTCTTCCAACTCGAGCAGGACGACTACGTCTTCATCGACGAGAAGAAGCTGACGGGCGGTGCCAACGGCGCCGTCATCGGCGTAAGCGACATCGACCGTTCCCTCCCCTTCTACACCCAGCTGCTGGAATATGACAAGGTGGTCTTCGACCAGACGGGCGTCTTCGACGACCTTGAAGCCATCGAAGGCGGCAAAGGCAGGCTGCGCCGCGTCATCCTCGAGCGGAGCAAGCCCATCGAAGGACCGCTGAGCCGCATCATGGGCACCTCGCATCTCGAACTCATCCAGAGTGTCGAAGCGCCGGGCAAGAAACTCTACGAAGGCCGTTATTGGGGCGACCCGGGCTACATCCACCTCTGCTTCGACGTGCGCCACATGGACGCGGTGAAGGCCGAGACCGAGGCCATGGGACATCCCTTCGTGTGCGACAGCGGTGCCGACTTCGGCATGGGCGATGCCAACGGACATTTCACCTATGTGGAAGACCCCGACGGCACCCTCATTGAGTTCGTCGAGACCTACAAGATCCCCATCGCGAAGAAGTTCGGCCTCTACCTCAACCTAGCCAACAAAGACGACCACAAGCCTTTGGGCATCCTCAAGCTGCTGCGGTTTGCCAAGGTGAAACGCGAGAGCATAAAATAAGAGAACAGATTGCACGCCTGCCATCTCACCTAATCGTCTAATGTCAGAGTCTTTCACTGCACCAGAGCGATGGAAGCTCTATTCCTTCATTATACTAATTATGGAATCATAACCACACGAAAACCAAGCCAATCTCCAAAAACCTGTGCAGTCATTTCCCATCGCCGTGACACCCGACAATCTGTTTTATCACTATCCCATGCCCCTCCTCTTATTACATTGGCAGGGTACATCTCACTATCGGCTTCTCTCGGTCCTGTCGGATTATAAGTATCATGACTAGAATACGATTCAGCATAATAATCCTTGCACCACTCGCATACGTTTCCTGACATATCATAAAGACCTAGAGCATTAGGCTGCCGTGTCCCGCATTGATGAACCGATTTATCACTATTACCCTTATACCAAGACAATTCCTCAATATTGTTACTACCAGCGTATTTATTACTGTCGTTTTTCTTTCCACCACGGGCTGCATATTCCCACTGAGCTTCCGTAGGTAGAGAATAGTTTTTACCTGTTTTTTCACTCAAACGACGGCAAAACTCAACTGCATCAAACCAATCAACAGAGCACATGGGGTAGCTAGAACCATATCGACTTATTAAGTGTTCCTTGCCTGGCCAAAATGCAGAAGGATAAACAGTATCACCTAATTCTCCCCAGCCATCATCACGATAGTCTTCATCGACAATCATCATATTATCCATCTTCAAATCTTTAATATGATCAGGGACGCTCTTCCCCATCACTTTTTCCCATTGGCTTTGGGTAACTTCAATCATTCCAATGTAGAAAGAATCGACCGTAGTGTGTCGCGAAGCTTTTTCATTCTCAAGACAATCAGCGCCCTGCTCGCTGGTGCAGCCCATGGTAAAGGAGCCTCCTTCAACATAAATCATGCGCATATTGATTCCGAAGGCAGTTTCTGTAAAGTCCTGGTTCCGCGATGTGGGGCGCTCAATGCCCACAGTGTTGGCAGAAACACCTCCACCTCCGCCAAAGAGCCGAGTGCCTAACTCATTACTTGCCTTATAAATCTCTTGTCCCGAGGCATCGCAAAATGTGTTTACGGCATTGCCGTATTGGCCTGTTTCCACATCAAGAAGTTTGGCAATAATGAAGACACCGCTTCCATCAAAGCTTGCCGCGGTAACGAGAACATATTGCACGCCCGCCATCTTACCCAAACGCCTAATGTCGGAGTCTGTCAACATACTCGAGCGTTGGAAACCCTGTTCCTTCACGAGGACATCAAAAGCTTCACGATCATAGCTTTCATAGCCAGACGCATTAGCCACTGCAACCGCTATGCCACCACGAACCATATTGCTCTGAAAAGCCGAAACCCCTTTCATGTTTATGGTTTCCATGACGGCAACTTTTTTGGTTTGTGCCGTCACACTCAAAGATAGAGTAATCAATGCTATTAATAGGGCAAAACACTTCTTCATAATAGTTTATTTTTTTTCGTCTTAATCAAAGTTTTTTCTTCACCATCGGAGCGATCAGCCATAGCCTCTCCACACATTACGAACAAGGCCGTGCTAAAAAGCGACACACCGAATACTCTTCTCATCATTTAATCTAATTGAATTATTATTGCTGCAAAGATAGTGATTATTTTGGAATAATGATGCGTGTTTTGGAAAACCCGCTTATTCACTCTTGAATTCAAAAAAAACTATGTTTGGCGATAATATGAAAAAAGCCGACTCGATTGAGTCGGCTTTTTTTGGCTCGGTTAACAACAATTACTTGACGCCTAATTTGGTTTTCACATCCTTTGTAATGTCAACCGCATCGGCACCGACATAGACAATAACCCCAGAAGCCGCCGTATCAATTATATAGGTATATCCCTTAGCCTTGCCGACTTCGTCAACTGCCTTTTGAACCTTCTCAATGATAGGCTTCACTAATTCCAATTGTTTATTCGCCATCTCATTTTCGGCATTAGCTTGGAATTGCTGGATTCTAGTCTGCAAGTCGATGATTTCCTTCTCCTTCGACTGCTTCACTAAGTTCGACATGGTGGCTTGGTTGGCCTCATAGTCCTGCATCTTGGTTTGATACTCCTTAGCCATAGTCTCCAACTGGCTCTGCAACTCTCCATAATACTTCTCCAGGCTCTTCTCTGCCTTTGCCTTGTCAGGCATGGCATCGAGAATCTCAGCCGTATTGACATGTGCAATCTTCACTTGGGCTTGGGCCATACCACTCATCACAAAGAGGGCGATACCCAGAAACAATACTTTGAATAACTTGTTCATTTTATTGATTTTTAACGATTTAACTCTAATTGTCTATTGCATTTGAGTTGCAAAGATACGAATTATTTGCTTTCCCCGTCTCCTCAAGCATTATTTCTTGGTAGACTTAGATCCGCCCTTGATGGTGCCGCTACCGCTACCCGAGGTGCCAGTGCCAGTTCCAGTGCCAGCACTCGTCCTGCGACGGTCTTCACGACGCACAGTCTGCATGACATTGCCGAGTTGGTCGAGTACATCGTCGCTGACGTCATTCTTGTCGGAAGCATAAAGAACAGAGGTTCCAGAGGCCAAGTCAAGGATAAAGGCATACCCTTTGGTCTGGGCAAGGTCCTTCATCGCTGTGTAGACCTTTTCTTGGATGGGTTGAATGAGTTCAGTACGTTTCTGGTAGAGCTGGCCTTCGGCGCCGAAATATTGCATCTGCAAATTCTTGGCTTCTTGTTCCTTGTCAACGATGGCTTGCTCACGGGCACGCTTCTGGTCTTCAGAGAGGAGCAGCATGTCGGTCTGGTACTTGCTGTACATCTCCGACACCTTGTCGTAAACAGCCTTCACTTCCTTTTGCCATTTCTCCGACATGGCATTCAGTTCGGCTTGTGCATCGCCGTATTCCGGAATGTTCTCCATGATATATTCCGAGTCGACATAAACGATTTTCTGTCCACCGCCAAGTTGCGCATTGGCAGTCATGATACCGCCACAAACCAAGGCGGCGGTCAAGATCAAAGTTTTTAATGCATTCATTGTGTTATGGTATTTCTATTTGTTTTCTTGTTTATATTATCAATAATCGTTCCATTTTTTTTGACTCGGGACTGGAAGACACGAGACGCGAGAAGCATTTTTCAATCTAAATTCAGCATTAACTTCGTTGTATCTGCGATTTCATCATTCATCATTCCACATTCATCATTAATCAATAGATCCTCCGATAGAGAAGTGGAACTGACTATGATTGTCGCCAGTAGTGCCGTAGACATCGTCAAAGCCATAGCCCCAGTCAAGACCGAGCAGACCGAACATAGGCAAAAAGATACGCACGCCCACACCCGCCGAACGTTTCACGTCAAAGGGGTTGAAGTCCTTGAAACCGAGCCAGCAATTACCCGCTTCGAGGAAAGTCAGGGCGTAAATGGTAGCCTGTGGATTCAGCGAGAGTGGATAACGCAATTCCAAAGTATATTTCGTAACCATGTCGCCACCTCGGTTGGCATCATTATAAGCGCCTGGCGTCAAGGAGTTGTTGGCATAGCCACGCATGCCGACTAACTCACGACTGTCGACAGAATAGGTGGCCAAACCGTCACCACCAAGGAAGAACCTGTGGAACGGCGTGGGACCAATCTGCTTGTTATAGTGACCCAAATAACCGAAACGCACACGGGTCATCATGACCAACTTGTCATACAGTTCTGTATACCATGACGCCTTGAAGGTCCAGCGGTGCATCTCAATCCACTTGTACTTCTCATTCTCCGAGAGGTTAGTGTAGTTCTTGTCCGAAAACAGCGAGTAGGGCGGCGTGATCTCAAGACTCAACTGGAATTCGGAACCATAACGCGGATAGATGGGTTGGCTCACCGAGTTACGCGACAATACAAAATTGTAACTAATCAAATTGAACTTGCCATTGCCGTCACCGACATTCAGATAGCCCGACTGGTAGTTGTTCAGGCTATAGCGCTTGAAGTTGAGTCCTTGATACACGGAGAAATAGTCGTCAGGCCAGGTCAAACGGCGGCCCAAACCCACGGTGCCTCCCGTCATGTTGAACCAACCATAGTCTGCCGCTGTTTTTTCCCCGTATTTGGAATAGAACGACTGGTAGATAGAGAAAGTGAACGCGTTGGGCTTCTTTCCTCCTAGCCAAGGTTCGGTGAACGACAGGCCATAATAGAGGTAATAGCGCCCCAAGGTGCTCACATTAAGCGATAGTTTCTGGCCATCGCCCATCGGCAAAGGTCGCCATGCCTTTTTGTTGAAGATGTTGCGCATCGAGAAGTTGGAGAACTGCAGACCTGCTTCCAGCATCAAGTAACCGGCGGCAAAACCTGCCGAGAAACGGATCTGGTCGGCAGCGGCTTCCTCAACGCTATAGCCGATATCCACAGTGTTGTCCTCCATATTGGGCTGCACATCGGGAGGAGCGATCTCTTGGTTGAAGAACCCCAATGTAGCCAATTCACGGATGGAGCGCACCACGTCGCTGCGGCTGTAGAGTTGGCCAGGGCGGGTGTAGAGCTCGCGCAGCACCACGTGGTCGTATGTCTTCGTGTTGCCAGCAAGAGTCACATTGCCGATACGGGCTTGCTTGCCTTCTGTGAGACGTATTTCAAGGTCGATGGAATCGTTCTCCACCGCCACTTCCACTGGGTCGACACGGAAGAACAGATAACCATCGTCCATATAAAGCGAACTGATGTCGAGGTTGGTCTCGCTATAGTTCAGGTTTTTGTCGAGCAACTCCTTATTATATACATCACCCGGCTGCACACCAAGGATAGAATTGAGGGTCTCGTCGCTGTATTTCGTGTTACCCGTCCAAGTGATGTTGCGGTAGTGGTATTTGTTGCCTTCGTCGATGACGATATCTATGCCCATGTTCTTGTCGTCAATCATATAAACCGAGTCGCTGACAATGCGAGCATCGCGATAGCCTTTGGAGTTGTACTTTTCGACGATGAGTTTCTTGTCGGCTTCGAAATTGCTTTCAAGGAAGCGCGACGACTTGAAGATGCGGGGACGATAGTTGTCGTAGAAATACTCCTCCACTCCGTTGATAGCCCTCAGGGGATGCAGGGTGAACACGTCGGCAATGGTATTTACCACTAAAGGACCGAGCGGGGTGAGCGGATCGAAATGGCCACGCTGCTTGGTCTCTTTCATGGCAGAGAGGATCTGCCCTTCTGTAAGGTTGTCGTTGCCCATCACGTTGATTTTCCCAATCTTCACCTTGCTGCCCTTGTCGATGTTAATGACCATGTTGATGTAGTTCTCGCGGACAGTATCGGCCTCTTGTTGGATGTCGATATCAACATTGCGATAGCCCTTCTCGTAATAGAAGTTCTCTATGATGCGGGTTGTCTTAGTCAGCAGATGGTCAGTGGCGATGTCGCCGCGCGACAGGTTGATCTTGTTGCGGATGTCGTCGGCCTCGCTTTTCTTAATGCCTTTGAACGAGAATTTCGACACGCGCGGCCGTTCTTTGATGACGATTTGGAGAAACACCTTGCCTCCCACAATATCGGTGGCGTTGATGGAAACATCTTCAAACAGGCCTTGCTCCCAAATCTTGCGGATGCCGTTCGATATTTCATCGCCAGGGATGGAGATGGTCTCGCCCACCCTCAGACCTGCAACCATGCTCAGCATGGAGGCGTCGACATATTTGGCGCCCTCGACGACGATGCCGCCAATCTCATATTTCTGCGGATGCGCATAGTCGATTTCTGAGAGGTCGTCGCCGATTTGGATTTGGGCAAAGACGGTGTTCCCGAAACTCAGAAAAACGAGCAACAGCATTATGGGTAAATATCTCAATCGCATAGTATTCTTTTCGTCATTTGTTGGTTACTTGTTCGCTCGTCTTCCCGAAACGACGCTCACGGTGTTGGTAGTTAAGGATGGCCTCATAAAGGTCTGCCTTACGGAAGTCGGGCCAGTATTTAGGGGTAAAGTAGAGCTCGGAATAGGCCAGTTGCCACAGCAAGAAATTGCTGATGCGTTCCTCGCCGCTGGTGCGGATGAGCAACTCCGGGTCGGGCATGCCTGCCGTGGAGAGGTATGACGATATCCGTTGGTCATCGACATCCTCTGGCTGTAACTTGCCCGACTTAACGTCCTCAGCCATTCGGCGCGAGGCTTGGGTAAAGTCCCAACGTCCCGAATAGCTTAACGCCAATGTAAGCGTCATACGGGTGTTGTTGCTCGTGTCGTCAATGGCCTGCATGAGTTGTTCATAGTTGGCTTTGGGCAGACTCTTCAAGTCTCCAATAGCGTTCAACTTGATGCTGTTCTTGTTCATCGTGACCACCTCTTTCGTGATGGTGGTGGCCAACAATGACATCAAGCCGCTGACTTCAGCCAAGGGACGGTTCCAATTCTCGGTTGAGAAAGCATAGAGCGTCAGGTATTTCACCCCAATTTCGGCTGATGCCTCGCTCACCTCGCGCACCGACTGGATGGCACTCTGATGGCCAAAAAGACGTTGCTTACCACGTTCCTTGGCCCAGCGCCCATTGCCGTCCATAATGATGGCGATGTGCTGTGGCAATCGCTCACGGTCGATTTGTTGCATCAATTGGTCTTTCAGTTCCATGGTCAGAATTTGCTAAGGTTACAGCCTCTGCCATCAGGCAGGTTGAATTTCCATGTCAACGACACCCTCGCCATGCCAAACCAATCGTTGAAGGACGCGTTGCCGCGCTGTTGGCCGGGCAAGTAATTGCCGGTCGGGTCGGTCAAATCATATTCATTCCCTTCATCATCTGTGTACCAAGCATGTTCCTCAGGATAAACCTTGGCCACATCGTCAAGGTAATCGGTGAAGGTCTTCTGCATGCGCCATTCCACCGTGGCGGCCATGTGGCGCGACAAGGCAAACTTCACGCCAAAACCGAAGGGAATCGACACACCGACGGGACTGGTCTTGCCAAACATTTTATTGTACCACTTGGCCTCGGGGTCTTCGGGACCCTCAGTCGCATGGTCGCTCAAGTCGACCAGTTCATCACCCACATTGGCGTATGCCGTATATTGAAACACCGAGATGCCGCCGAAGATATAGGGCGAGACATTCCTTTTCGGGTTGCCGGTATAGTATTCTATAAAGTTGAACTCCGCCACAAGGCTGAAGTCGTTGATTGTTGAGGTGAAGTTCAATCCACGCTCAGGACGCCAGTTGAGTTTGGTGTCGTCAGCTTTCACCGTGACACGACTGTAGTCAAAACGGAAAGTCCAGCGGTTGTTGTAATTATACCTCACGAGACCTCCAAATTGCAGGTCCGCCATGGCAAATGGAATGGTCGGGTTGAGGTCACCCATATAGTAACTCGCGCCCACATGAGGACCGATTTCCAGCGTTTTGGGGTCGTCAAATTGCGCATTGGCTTGGACAAATAATGCCAAGCAACTCATTATCAATAAAATACGAATCTTTCTATACATAATTCAAGCGTGCAAAATTAGGAATTTTTCCAATGAAAACGAAATTAATCAGTTTCTATTGTCTTTTCCCCACATCAATTTGTTGCGAATGGTGCCGAAAAAGTCCTCGCCGCGCATCCTGGCCAAGTTGAGGCAGAAACCCGCCTTGCGCACTTCCAACTGAACCGATGTGTCTAAGGTACAGTTTCTTGAGTCCATGCTGAAGACGAATTTCTTCTCACGACCTTCCACTTGGATGCGGATGGTGCTGTCGTCAGGGATGACCACAGGGCGCACCGTGAGATTATGCGTGGCGATGGGCGTGATGACGAAGTTCTTCGCATTAGGCGCGATGATAGGTCCTCCGGCACTCAACGAATAGGCCGTGGAACCCGTCGGTGTGGCCAACAAAATGCCGTCCCCCCAATAGGTGTTAAGATAGACATCATCGACAAACACTTTGATGGCCAAAAGACTGTGTTCTGGATTACGTATGACGTTCAACTCGTTAAGGGCATATTTCACGTCATCGAAGACTTTCTCGGGCGAGACCAACTCAAGGAGCGTGCGCTGCTCCACGGTGTAATCGCCAGTGAGCACGCTGTTGACCGCCCTGTCAATCTCGCTTTTGGAAATGCTGGAGAGAAAACCCAAACGTCCCATATTGATGCCTACCACGGGAATGCCTGAATCAAGAACAAAAGGCACCGTGTCAAGGATGGTGCCGTCGCCGCCGATGGAAAACAACAGGTCGGCCTTCAGGTCTATATGCGAATGGAAGGTTGTGTATTGCACACCTTCGGGGACATAGGCAGCAATAATGTCAGCAAACGACTGGTACACAACAATTTCAGTTGGACTATCAGCCAATTTCTTGAACAGTTGCCGCATATAATCCCCGTTCTCGGGGGCGATGTTCTTTCCAAATAAGGCGATCTTCATGATTATTTCTTTTGAAGAGACTCAATTAACGCGTCTCAATTGTTTTTTCATTTATTCGAGAGGCAAGCGCCTCTGCATTTGGGCGTAATCCACGCCGTTTTTTGCGGACGCATGCGATGCGTCATCATCATCGGACGCATGCGATGCGTCCCTACAAGCCTTCGTCTTTAACGGATTCATGGCTTTCGTCGGTCATCATGCGGATGTAATTCACATAACGCCAATCGGCAATGTCGCCATTTTCGACGGCTGCTTTCACCGCACAGCCTGGCTCATGGGTATGGGTACAATTGGCAAAACGGCATTCGCTCATCAGCTCGCGCATCTCAGGGAAACGCTGTGCTAACGTCTCTTTCTCAAGGTCGTACAGCACAAACTCCTTAATACCAGGCGTGTCGACAATCCACGCGCCAAAATCGAGATGATGCATCTCTGCGAAGGTGGTGGTGTGCTTGCCTTTCTCATGATAGTCGGAGATAGCGCCGATACGCACGTTTAACGAGGAATCGAGGGCGTTCACCAAGGCCGACTTGCCCACGCCAGAATGGCCCGAGAAGAGGCATATCTTGTCTTGCATCAAGGCTTTCAGTTGGCCGATTTGAAAACCCGTCTTGGCCGACACGCCAAAAGAGGTGTAACCAAGACTTTGGTAGTATTCCATCAACACGCACATCTCCCCTATCTGCTCATCGGTGTAGAGGTCGCACTTGTTGAAAACCAAGGCGGCGGGGATATGGTAGGCTTCGGCGGTGACCAAGAAACGGTCGATGAAACCCGTGGAGGTGCGCGGTTGGGCGATGGTGGCCACCACGATGGCCAGGTCAACATTGGCGGCGATGATATGCGAGGCCTTGCTCAAGTTGACTGACTGGCGGACAATCACGTTGTCGCGGGGCTCGATCTTCTTGATGACACCCGTATCCTTACCAGACTCCTGCTCAAACTCTACGTTGTCGCCCACAGCCACGGGATTGGTGGAGCGGATGCCATCCAAGCGAATCTTGCCGCGCAGGCGACACTCCCACTGCCGTCCCTGTTCGTCGAGGACGATGTACCAACTGCCTGTCGATTTGATGACCTTCCCTAACATTTTTGATATCTTTTGCCTGGCAGTGCCATCAACACACCATCGAATTCCAATGCCAATAGGATGGCGGCTATCTTTGTGGTCGGCAGTTCAGTCTTCACGATGATGTCGTCCAAATTGATGACGGCATTCGCGCCAAAGCAATCCATGATGAGTTTTTCCTCGTCAGTGAACTCGCGGAACAAGGCTGTTTGTTTCTCAACCTTTGTCTCCGAGTCCCAGCGCATGATATAACGCAGATTGAGCACACTCTCCATAAGATGTGCGCGGTTGGTGCGGATGAGGTAGTTGCAGCCTTGGCTGTAGATGTCCATCACGCGACCGGGATAGGCAAACACATCGCGACTATACGAGTTGGCCAAATCAGCTGTGATCAGAGAACCGCCTTTCATCGCCGACTCGACGACGATAACGGCATCCGCCATGCCCGCGATGATTCGGTTGCGACGCGGAAAATTCTCTCGATCAGGTAAGGTGCCGCTCATGCACTCCGTCAAGATGCCACCGCCTTGTTCCACCATATCGGCAGCCAGTTTCTTGTTCGGTGCAGGATAAATCTGCTGCATGCCACTGCCCATCACGCCTACCGTCGGGATGCCGTTCTTTACTGAGGCCTTGTGGGCGCAGGTGTCAACACCGTATGCCAAACCGCTTACAACCAAGACATTGTCATCTTTTAAGTTCTCAACCAGCTGGTTACAATTCTCCTTGCCGTATTCTGTGATGTTGCGCGTGCCGACGATGGCCACCACTCGATTGGCGTTGAGGTTGGCCTTGCCTTTGTAATACAACATCATCGGGGCATCATCGCATTGTGACAGTCGCCGCGGATAGTCAGCATCCAAGAAAAACAAAGGCTGTATACCGTTTTTCTCGACGAAGGCGATCTCCTCCTCTGCCCTTTTCAGGTATTCCTTGGGCTTGCAGATGGCGTCGATGGAAGCCTCGCGCATACCTGTAATCTTCTCCAGCGACTTGCGCGTCTCCTTGAAGATGGCCTCGGCACTGCCACAATACTGCACGAATTTCTTCCCGCTGATATCACCGATACCAGGGAGTAACGTCAATGCTATTTGATATTGGAGGTCGGTCATCTAGTTTAGAGTTGAGTGTTTAGAGTTTAGAGTTTAGAGTCAGACACGCTTTGCGTCATTACTAGGAACGAAGCAATCCAGAAATTTAATCCAGCTTCAAGACTGCAAGGAATGCCGACTGCGGAACCTCGACGTTGCCGATTTGACGCATGCGTTTCTTACCAGCCTTTTGTTTCTCGAGCAGCTTGCGCTTACGGGAGACGTCGCCACCATAGCACTTCGCCGTCACGTCTTTGCGTACCTGTCGCACCGTCTCGCGGGCAATGATCTTCGCGCCGATGGCCGCCTGAATGGCGATGTCGAACTGGTGACGAGGTATCAATTCCTTCAGCTTCTCGCACATGCGACGACCGAAGTCGTATGCATGACCACGGTGGATCAAGGTCGACAGGGCATCAACAGACTCTCCGTTGAGCATGATGTCGAGTTTCACCAAATCGGCATCTTGATAGCCAGCGATATGGTAGTCGAAGGAAGCATAGCCCTTCGAGATGGATTTCAGTTTGTCGTAGAAGTCGAAGACGATTTCGCTCAACGGCATCTGGAAGGTCAACTCCACGCGGTCGGTGGAGAGGTAGACCTGATTCTTCAGCACACCACGCCTGTCGATACAGAGCGTCATGATAGGACCGGTAAACTCGTTCTTCGAGATAATCTGCGCAAGGATATAAGGTTCCTCAATATGGTCGATCTTTGTCACCTCGGGTAAGCCGCTGGGGTTGTGCACCTCAATCATCTCGCCATCGGTCTTGAAGCACTTGAACGAAACGTTGGGCACCGTGGTAATGACGTCCATGTCGAACTCGCGGTCGAGGCGTTCCTGTACGATCTCCATGTGCAAGAGGCCCAAGAAGCCGCAACGGAAGCCGAAGCCTAATGCTGCTGATGATTCAGGCTCCCAAACCAAGGAAGCGTCGTTGAGTTGCAGCTTCTCCAATGAGGCACGTAGTTCTTCGTAGTCATCTGCGTCTACGGGATAGATACCCGCGAACAGCATGGGTTTCACGTTCTCGAAGCCCGCCACAGGCTCAGCGCAGGGACGTTCGACATGCGTGATGGTGTCGCCCACCTTGACCTCCTTCGAGGTCTTGATGCCCGAGATGATGTAACCTACATCACCTGCAGACAGTTCTTTCTTAGGCACTTGCTTCAGTTGCAGCACACCGATTTCGTCGGCGTTGTATTCCTTGCCAGTGGCGAAGAACTTCACCAAGTCGTTGGTATGCATCGTTCCGTTCATGATACGGAAATAAGCAATGATGCCACGGAACGAGTTGAATACCGAGTCGAAGATGAGGGCTTGGAGCGGTGCCTCAGGATCGCCCTTCGGGCAGGGGATGCGTTCCACGATGGCATCGAGTACGGCGGGCACGCCTTCTCCCGTACGGGCGCTGACCTTCAGAATCTCGCTCGGGTCGCAGCCCAAAAGGTCCACCATCTGGTCCTCCACGATGTCGACCATGGCACTGTCCATATCGATCTTGTTCATCACAGGGATGATCTCGAGGTCATGCTCAAGGGCAGAATAGAGGTTGGCAATCGTCTGGGCCTGAATGCCTTGCGTGGCATCCACCACCAGCAAGGCGCCTTCGCAGGCCGCGATGCTGCGCGAAACCTCGTAGGAGAAGTCGACGTGGCCGGGAGTATCGATAAGGTTGAGGGTGTATTCCTCTCCCTTGTAGTTGTATTTCATCTGGATGGCGTGGCTCTTGATGGTGATGCCGCGCTCGCGCTCAAGATCCATGTCGTCGAGCACCTGGTCGACGAGTTCTTTGTCGTTGAGCGTATGGGTCAGTTCCAAAAGCCTATCGGCCAAGGTCGATTTGCCGTGGTCGATATGGGCTATGATGCAAAAATTTCGGATGTTTTTCATTGGGCTGCAAAATTAGGAAAAATTTCGTTTGCAGCCTCATAAAAACGCATGAAAAGCACTGGCAGTTTGTTTAATAATTAAACAGCTTATCCAACGCGTCCGATTCGATAAGAGCCTGCCCCAAAACAGAGAACAGCACGATGAGGGTCACCAGGCATACAATAGAAATCACCAGACCGGCGATAGCCTTTCCTTTGGGACGCTTGAACATACCGATAAACGAAAACAGGAAGCCGAGGAACCATAAAATGAGATTCGCAACGGGCACCCAGCACAACACCAAACCAAGAATGGACAGCACAAGTCCCGCACTCCCTGGTCCGTTTTTCTGTCTCACAGGTTGGGGTTGGAAAGCAGCAGCTTGTGCTGGAGTTGCATTGACATAAACGTTGGTTGTCGGAGTGGCGCTTTGGTATCTGGGTTGTTGAGGCGGCACCTCCTCTCTAGCGGGTTGTTCGGGGTTTTGTCCCTTTAGCCAAGCCGTGCAATACATACATTTCGCAGCGCTCTCAGGGATTTCCTCACCGCAGTAAGGGCATTTCTTGTATCCTTCCATGGTATTTCCGTGTTAAATTTAGGGCAAAAGTATGGAAAAACTTTTCAATGTTTGAGGATTGAGGAAAAGAATGCAAAAAAAAATACAATTTCAGAAAGCATCATTTTGGGGATGATTACTGTTTTACAACGAGAGCAAATGCGTTCCTTTGCTATTTAGTAGTATTTCACCTCTTCCATTAGACTCAAGAACAGAGCATTTTACATACATTTTGTCCTCAATTGAATAAATAACATCATACACATCTGCCTTATTTGAAGACTTCTCATAATTGTATTCACAACTATATACATTAACAAGATAATCTATCCTTTTGTTCAAATCATCAAAATCTCCTAACAAAGCCATTACATTCTCGAAAAAGTCGTCTTTACAATCAAAAGCAAGACCTGCCACATTATCCGCCCCCCAAATCCTATCTTCATTTTTCTCATCTACTTTCAACACAGTTTTAAACAATGAGAAACCATCATTATCAATTACCTCGATCATACTTTTCTTCAAATCAGCACGAGAAAGGTTTTGGAGGTTATGTAAATCCATTATCTCGTCTGCAGATTCAAAGAAAGCTGTCATGATATATTCATCTCCCATTAACTCCAAATAATACAGTGCCAAAGCATCAGCAAGATCCTCCGTGTCTTGAAATTGATCATTGTCCGAGCACAAAGCATTAATTAAAGTCAATTTTGCCAATACTGGATAATAGTAATAGAAAAAATCATCTCGTTCATCTTCTAACATATCGACCTTTATATCCCACGATATCCATGTATCTTCAGGCAATTCTCCATTTCCGTCGAGCCACCAACTCTCATACTTTTCATGAAAATCAGTATACATGGCAACTTCAACCCTTTCGTCTACATATTGAGTAACCAAATCCATAGCGGTACAATCCTCCACCCTTGCTCTTGTCAATACCCAAGCTTTCCACGTATCAATAGTGACTGGTTTTCTAGAGCAACCGTTCAATGCAAATGCAATGATAACACTGAGTATTGAGTATACAATTATCTTATATCCCTTTATTTTCATTAGTAACACCCCTAATCCGTGTCGGGCACAACTTTTGTTTGATTAAGTATTTGTTTTAGTAGCAATCTGATTCTGGAGGTTATTAAATATTACAGTTCCTTTCGAAATATCTTTCCACACTATCAGAGTCACCATCAATTGCATATCCCTTTTCATCAAGGGAAAAACGAAATAAAATACCTGTATTTATTTCCGTGAATTCCCATACCATTGTTTGTGAAGAAGTTGAAATTTTTTTGTATTCTGACAAAACAACTCTAGTTTTCTTATATTCCTCCAACATTTTTTTTGCTAGGTCACTATATTGATTATTAGTATTGTTTGCTACCAAAGACAAAGCCTTCTCATATGAAAGGCTTGTATTGTTATGAACCATATTATTGATTTCATCATCTAATCCACCCAAATCACTAAACCTTTTTTCAATTACATTTAGTCCACCTAATTCAACTATAAAGGCTTTTTCTAAAGAAGAAAGATGTGAATAACTATTGACTTCATTTATAATACAGTTCACCCCTGCCACCTCGAATCTTACGCAATCCTCTATCTCATTTTGATAGGTTTTTGGATTAGACTCTATATATGACGTTATTTCATTGACATATCGACCCGCTTTATCTTGTATCCAAAAATACGCACATGCGATTACAACAACAAAAACAACAGGAAGCCCTATTCCTACTATTAAGGCTGCAGTGCCTGTAAGCTTCTCTTTTACGGTCTCCCCCGTATTCGGAAACCCTGACATGATTGAAAACAGAGTATTCCACTCACCGTCAGACAACATTCCGGCTATTTCAGTAAAATGCAATTGATCCTCACCATGTGTTATATAAACCTCTCTCCTATTACTAGCATCGGTTTGGAAACGAACTATCAGTTCTTCAACAGGGGCCGATAGTCGTCGACCGTCTAGCGTAGATACATCCAATACTCCATTTTCTAATTTGAACTCATCCAAAAGCCAATTTTTGTCAATTGTACCATACATCTCACTCCGTTTTTGAGAAGAAGACGGATCATGCGTTTTATAGCAAAACACTTTAGCCTGACACTCCCTTTGTTTTTGTTCCCGCTCCTTTCGTCTTTGTTCCTGCTCCTTTCGTTTTTGCTCATAATCCTTTTGTCTTTGCTCCTGTTTCCTTTTGATTTGTTCCATTTGTGAAATTGCAGGTGGTTTTTCAGCCAACTGCTTTTCCGAATTTTCAGTCAGCCATTCTCGGCAGTATTTACACTTTTTAGCTACTGCCAGTATTTCTTCGCCACAATAAGGGCATTTCTTGTATTCACTCATATTAAAACCATTTATTCCTTCATGATTTTCACATTATTCTTTTCCATTGAAATCACCGAACATTTCCTTTCCCTATTCAGCAACAATATCATATTCGGTAAAAAAGCCTGGTACACCTTCTGTCTCAATAAGTCTAAATGACAATCCCTTCCCATCATTTGCACGCGTAAAGGTCCCCTCAAAAATCCCATCATTCCACTCTCCTTCAAATACTCCCGTTACCATATTGTTTACAGACTCCGTCAATCTCAAATGACTACCATTACAATTACCATACAACGACAACGATGCCTTGTTTCCTTCTGCCCATTTTGAATCATAATAGTATCTGCCTTGCACCATTAGGCCATCCACCATAATTGACATATGGATTTTCGCGCCTGCAATTTGACCCATGAAATGATGTAACGAAAGACTCTCCTTTTCGTATCCAATTGAATACCCTTCAATTTCATCCTCCCAATTTGCCACCGCATTTCCCCAATCTATACTATTTGAACAGGCCAAAGTACTATTTTTCAAACTTGATAATCCAAAACATGAACAGACATCATCAATTAACCACTTTGAATTGTTATAGTCTAATGTTTTTCTCTCTCGAACCATGATAAAAACTGGATGCTCATCACCATACGACACATGAATTTCAGCGTTATCTTTATCCACAAGTTTAACTTCCTTTATCGCTATTTCTCGATCGAATAATAACGAAAAGTAATCTGCATAGCTACTCGTAACATGAAACTCACGCAACTCATAAGCTATATTCATCGATTCCCCAAATTCTTGTGTCAAAATGTCATATACCGAGCCCTTGCTGTATGCTTCAACAACTTGTTTCTCTATTTCTTTCTTGACTGCTTTATCTGTCGACTTGCCTTCCCCTCCTACAAAAAAACAGGTAGCCGTAATTGCCAACAGAACAGCAAGAATAATAGAGATAATAAAGAGCATCTTTCTTGATTTAGTATTATTTTCAAATGCAACATGAGGTGATTCAGGGGTAGAACCAACAATCGGATGGTTATTTTGTTGGTTTTCTGGTTCCTGTTTGCCTAGTTTGCGGACCGGAACTTCATTTAATTCAACATTATCATTTAGCCATTCGCCACAATGCCTGCATTTTCTGGCATCAGCCATAATTTCTTCGCCACAATATGGGCATTTTCTTGTTGTTTCCATTATCAACGTTTTATTTGTTAGTCAATTATTAGTCTCCTTTTGCATTGTTTTCCAATCGCAAATCTATTGCCTCATTGTGCCATATCACAACACAGGCAATAAAAAAACAGCGTGGAAATAATTCCTTGCTCGAACACCAGGGGTTCCACGCCCTACAACTCTAACAAGTATTCCACGCCGTAGCAACTACGGCATTTGTAACTTGTCCTTGAGTTGTTGTCCCCTCCAAAAGGGGACTGAATGGAACTTTGGTGTTCAAGAACAGCAACAAGTGCTATCTGCTTATAATATGTCTTTTTAGTTTAGCTTCTTTCTTAATTTCTTATAATCGATTATTTTGGTTCGACAATTATCTAATTTATTTCCCATACAAATCCGAATGGGTCCCTGTATCAGTCATGGTAAGTGTAAGGGTTTTCTTGTATTTCTTCCAAACGAGGAGCCAGTCAGGTTGTAAATGGCATTCCCAATGGCCTCTGTAATCACCAGTCAGCTTATGGGGTAAATACGACTCAGGCAAAGTCCCTGTTTCGGCCAAAATCTTCAATGCTTCACGCAGCAAAGCCATATCATAGCCACGCTTTTGGCATCGCTTCACTCCCTTTTTGAACTGCCCTGTTGTTTTAATCGTGTACATCAGATTCCCAAATCTTCAAACAACTCGTCAACAGAGGCATACGTAGTGACTTTCCCTTCCTTTTCTTCCTCAATGGCCTTAGCCAATGTCCCTTTGCGGGAACGAGTCGGCTTTGTAATGTGCTTCTCCATCACATCTACGCCTTTGGAGTTTCGCAATAGCGCTTCCAACGATGCAGCAAACGGGTTATCAGAACTGAACCTTAAAGTGATTGTCTCCATTTTCTATTTTTGTTTTCCGACCGCAAATATACATATTTTTCAAAAAAAGTCCTTAAACCTTCAAAAAAATCCGCTCAAAATGCCAACGATACAAAGGATTATCCCTAATTTTGCGGTCTGAAAAAGAAGATTGCCTATGACGCCCATTTTACCCGACACGTATTCCAAAGAAGAGAAAGAAGAAATCGAGCGACGACACCAGCGCCTCATCGACGCTTGGCAGACGCGCAAGGAAGCCGCCGACCTGGAAATGGTCGACAAGGCGTTCTATTTCGCCTGCGAGGCCCACAAGGACCAACGCCGCCGCTCGGGCGAGCCTTATATCTACCATCCCATTGAGGTGGCTACCATTGCCGCCCACGACATTGGGCTGGGACGCACTTCCATCATCTGCGCCCTGCTGCACGACGTAGTGGAAGACACGAAATACACCCTCGATGACATCCGCGAGATGTTCGGCGAGAAAGTGTCACGCGTGGTGGACGGCCTCACCAAATTCGCTAACCTCGAAGGTGCCGAGAGTGCCCAAGCAGAGAACTTCAAGAAGGTCATCTCCTCTCTATCGTACGACATCCGCGTGGTGCTTATCAAGCTCTCAGACCGCCTCCACAACATGCGCACCTTGGACTCGATGCCCAAGCACAAGCAGTTGAAGATCGCTTCGGAGACCACCTATATCTATGCGCCCCTAGCCTATCGTCTCGGCCTCCATGCCATCGAAATCGAGTTGGAAGACCTGTCACTGAAATACACCAACCCCACCATCTACTACAACATCCGCAAACGCATGGACGACGTGCGCGGCAAACGCATGGGCGAACTGCGCGACTTCATCGCACCCATAGAGGCCGAATTGGCAAAGAATGGCATCAAAGCCAGAGCCGAGATCAAGGAACGCTCGGTCAACTCGGTCTGGAAACGCATGATGGACAAGGAGTTGGCTTTTGAAGACCTGTATGGTTCCTTCATCGTCCGCCTCATCACCGACTGCCCGAAAGAGCAGGAGCGCATGGAATGTTGGAAGATCTATGCCGTACTCACCAACTGCTACCGTCCCTACACCAAAAAACTGAAAGACTGGATCTCGTTCCCGAAAGCCAACGGTTATGAATCGCTGCACGCTGTGGTGATGGGCCAGACTGGCAACTGGGTGGAGGTGCAAATTCGCAGCCAGCGCATGGAAGAGATCGCCGAGAAAGGCTTCGGCGCCTACTGGAAGTTCAAGACCGACGACGACAGGACTGAGAGCGGCTTCGACGAATGGCTGAAAAAAGCCCAAGACCTCATCGGCAGCGAGTCGGACAACGCCATCGAGTTCGTCGACAACTTCAAGCTTGACCTCTTCTCCGACGAGATCTACGTATTCACCCCGCAGGGCAAGATGATCACGCTGCCCAAAGGCTCCACCGTGCTTGATTTTGCCTATTACATTCATAGTGAAATCGGCGACCATAGCATCGCGGCCAACGTCAACAACCAGTTGGCCCAACTTGACCGCAAGCTCACTAAGGGCGACCAAGTGGAGATCATTACCTCAGAGTCGCAGCACCCGCAAGAGAAATGGTTTGAGTTCCTCGCCACGGCTACGGCCAAGTCGCGCCTCAAGAGCGGCATCAAGGAATACCGCCGCACTTTCCGCGAAGAAGGCGAGCAAAAATACGAGGCCATCATGAAGAAACTCGACATGGAGCCCTCGAAAGTCAACCGCAACGAAGTGATGGCAGCCGAAAAGCTGACCAGTACCATTGACTTTTATTACAATGTGGCCATAGGCAAAATCGACGAACGCCTCATCCGCAGCGTGCTGAAGCCACAGTCGAACGGTAGCTTCGTGCGTTACATTACCTTCGGTCTCTTGGGCAACAGCAGCAAGGAAAAGGACGAAACGCCGTCCATCACCACCTCAGGCGAGTTCGACTTCAACGTGTCGACCTGCTGCAACCCCATTCCAGGTGACGATGTCATCGCTTTCAGCTTCCCCGGAGAACCGCTGCAAATCCACAGGAGCAATTGCCCCAAGGCCATCCAGCTCTCGTCGCGTTTCGGCAACAACATCGTGAAAGCCAAATGGCAGCCCAAGAGTGAAATCGCCTTCCTCGCCGAGTTAAAAATCACCGCTTTGGACACCAAGGGTCTGCTCAACCGCATGACCAACCTACTTTCCAACGAGATGCAACTCAACCTGCACTCGCTCCACATGGAAGCCAAGCAGGACGTGGTGGAAGCCGCCATATCCATCTATGTGCACAACACCAAGGAACTTGACGACTTGATTGCCAAACTGAACCAGCTGAAGGAGATCCAAAAAGTGGTGCGCAAGAGCAATTAAAAATATTGCGCATTATTTAGAATCAATCTGAAAAGTTTTCTTATCTTTGCGCCTCATCATGACGTAAGAAAAAATGAAAGACTCGTTTGACAATACCTATCTGGCCGTCAAGAAGTTATTCATCGATTACCTACAGCGAAGAAAGTTGCGCAAGACCCCCGAGCGTTTTGCCATACTGAAGGAGATTTACTCCACTAACGGGCACTTCGACATCGACTCGCTGTATAACCAGATGAAAGACAACAAGTACCGTGTCAGCAGGGCCACACTATACAACACTATCGACCTACTTCTAGACTGTGGGCTTGTCATCAAGCACCAGTTTGGACACAACTGTGCACAATACGAACGCTCGTACAAGTTCCGCCAGCACGACCATTTCATAGACATGGATACGGAACAAGTCATGGAGTTTTGCGACCCGCGTTTGCTTGAAATCCAACGCTCCATCGAAGAGCAATTGGGTGTTGAGATTACGCATCATTCGTTGATATTTTATGGACACAAGAAAAGTTGAGAGTACTATGGCCTATGGCTAATGACTATGGCCGCTTCAATCAAGGTAGGAGTTCCTCTTTCTGATGAAGCTGCCATAGTCATAGGTCATCAGCCATGTCAAAACAACTATAAAACGATAAACAATAAACAATGAACAAAATCGACATATTATTAGGATTACAATGGGGCGACGAAGGCAAAGGCAAGGTGGTCGATGCACTCACCCCAAATTATGACATCGTCTGCCGTTTCCAAGGCGGCCCCAATGCCGGTCATACCATCGAGTTTGAAGGCAAGAAATTCGTGTTGCACAACATCCCTTCGGGCGTGCTCACACCAGGTTGCATCAACCTCATCGGCAACGGCGTCATCATCGAGCCGCATATATTAAAAGGTGAGATAGAAGGCCTTCGCGAAGCCGGTTTCGACTTGCGAAAGTCTTTGATGATCGCCAACCGCGCCCATCTCATCCTGCCCACCCACCGCGCCATGGATGCCGCCAACGAGAAGGCTTTGGGTAAGATGAAAGTCGGCACCACGCTGAAAGGCATTGGCCCGACCTATACCGACAAGACCGCTCGCAGAGGCCTCCGCATCGGCGACATCAACTCCTCCGACTTCCGCGAGAAATACGAGAACCTGAAGAAAGCGCATCTGCAACAAATCGCAGGTCTCGGCTTCGAGATGCAGGGCTTCCAACTCGACGGCCTCGACTTCGCCGAGTACGAGAAATTGTGGTTCGAAGGCATCGAATACCTAAAACAATACCAGTTCGTCGATGGCGAATACTTCATCAACGAGGCCCTCGACAACGGCAAGAAGGTGCTAGCCGAAGGCGCCCAAGGCTCCATGCTCGACGTGGACTTCGGCAGCTATCCTTTCGTCACTTCATCGAATGTCATCGCCGCTGGCGTCTGCTCTGGTTTGGGCGTTGCCCCGAGCCGTGTGGGCAAGGTGTACGGCATCTTCAAGGCCTACTGCACCCGCGTGGGCACAGGTCCCTTCCCCACCGAGTTGTTTGACGAGACGGGCGAGATGCTCCGCCAGAACGGACACGAGTTTGGTGCCACCACCGGCCGTCCGCGCCGTTGCGGTTGGCTCGACCTGCCTGCGCTGAAATATGCCGTCATGCTCAGCGGCGTCACCGACCTGATGATGATGAAGAGCGACGTGATGGACGACTTCGCCACCTTGAAAGTCGCCACCGCCTACCGTTACAACGGACAAGAGACCCAACATCTGCCTTTCGCCGCCTGCACCGAGACCATGGAACCCGTCTACACCGAGATTCCCGGCTGGCAACAGAAGATAGAAGGCAAGATCCCACAGAAATTGGAAGACTACATCAAATTCATTGAGGATTACGTCGGCGTGCCGATCAAATTCGTTTCGTACGGACCCGACAGGACACAGAATATTTACAGATAACCCTGTAGAGACGGTGTGCACACCGTCTCTACAAACCACACAATAGCAATTAAACCATGATTATTTTAGAAAAACCATACGTTTCCGCCCCGTTGGTGGCGTATTTGGAAGAAAAACAAATCCCCGTTTTACACAACGATATGGCCGAGGTGCTGAAAGGCCAAGGCCATCACCTTAACCTTTTGGACGACAAGGCTTTCGTTGAGAAATACGAGCAAAGCCATCAATTGTATGCCGTCTCTGAAAATGCCTTGGTATGGCTCTATGCCCAACTGCCCGATTCGGAACTGGTGAAAAAGGTCAAGATCCTGAAGGACAAGGCCGCCTTCCGTCGCATCTGCCAGCAGATCTATCCCGACTTCTATTACAAAGAGGTGGAGATGAAAGCCTTGCGCAACCTCAACCCCGACGAGTTACCGTTGCCTTTGGTGCTGAAACCAGCTGTCGGCTTCCTCAGCGTGGGCGTGTACATCGTGCGCAACAAGGCTGAATGGCAGGCCGCCTTGGACGACATCGACCAAAACTTCGCCAAGCAGTGCGCCGTGTTCCCTGAGACTGTGGTGCGCAGCGAGATGTTCGTCTTGGAGCAGTTCATCGAAGGCGAGGAATATGCCGTGGATGCCTATTATGATGCCGAGGGCAAGCCCAACATCATTAACATCTTCCACCATATCTTCAAGAGCGAGACCGACGTGAGCGACCGCCTCTATTGCATGAGCAAGCAGATCTTCGAAGCCAACTATCCCGCTTTCAACCAGTTCTGCATCGACTTGAACGGCGTACTCGGCCTGAAGAACTTCCCGATGCACGTGGAGTTCCGCGTCGACAAGCACACGGGTCGCGCCATCCCGATTGAGGTCAATCCGCTGCGTTTCGCTGGCATGTGCCTCAACGACCTGACGCGTCACACCTGCCACCTGCTACCCGTGCAGGCCTACTTCGAAGGCACGCATCCCGACTATGCCACCATGTGGAACGGCATCGAGAACGACGTGTTCAGCTTCATCGTCTTGGACAAGCCCTACGACACCAACCGCGCCTTGGACTTCGAGCGCATCAAGCGTCACTTCCACGGCGTACTGGAGACTCGCGACATCATGAACCCCGCCATGAGTATCTGGGGCTTCCTATTCACGCAAACCGCGCCCGAGCACAAAGAGGAACTGAAAGAGATTCTGTTCTCCTCTTTGGAAGAGTTTATGGTTTAAGAGACACGAGACTATTAGACAGGGGACGCGAGACGGCCCGAACAAAATGTTGGCTAAAAGGTGGTAGGTTTACCACTATTTAGCCAACATTTTACATAGATGAGGTGATGAACACGCGCCAGCCACCCTCGCCATCTCGTTCAACATACCCCTTTTTAATCAGGTTTTGAACCATTTTCTGAAGTGCGGAGCGGTTCACTCCTGTCGCCTTCTGCAACGATGCATAAGTGGGATGAGAATCCTCCATCAATTCATATAGAATCTTACTATAGGTTGGAGTGCGGAACTTGATTCTTTGTCCGTCATACCACCACACATCTCTTGATTTCTCGGTTACAAATAGCGTATCCATCTCAATCTCATGCGCCATAAGGTCGGTCATGTGCTTCTGGAAAGGCTTGATTTGCTTCAAAGTAGCCTTCGCCCCCTCTGAAGGCTCACTGCCTACTTTCAAGTCGGCCTTATGCAATGCTTCAAGGTAGTCGCGTTTAAGCCTACTGCGCACAACAATCATCGGGTAGCCATGTCGCGATAGGATATAATTCATCAAAAGTCGAGCGATACGGCCGTTGCCATCCTCGAAGGGGTGGATACGGATATAACGATAGTGGAAAAGGATGGCCAAATCGGCAGGTGAAAGGGAACCGTCTTGCTCAGTCTGGTTATACCAATCCACCAACTCAGTCATCAACGCGGGCGTCTCTTCGGGAGAAGCATAGTCGAACCTGTCGCCATAACGCGTGATGACGCTGTTCGGACGGGTTTTGTATTGTCCAGCGTGAACGACATAACTCGTTTGCACCCCTCCTGGAAGCGTTCTATAAACCGTATAGTCCTCACGGAGTAAAGTATGATGCAATGTGCGGATAAAATTCTGGGTCAGAGGATAGTCGTTTCTGACCGATTCGGCAACCGTCATTTTCAGGCAAACTCTACTTGCCGTCATGTCCAGCACATCCTTCACATCCGCCTCGCCAATCACCTTGCCAAACAGCAACAACAGTTCGGTCTGACCGTATGTCAAGGTATTGCCCTCAATATGGTTGCTGTTGTAGTTGAAATCAACAGAAAACTTACGGCTCAACCTATATTTGTCCGTTTCTGACAAAGGTTGGAGCGCATTCCATTTCTCCAACGCGACTTGCAGTTTCTTCGACTCCATTCTAGTATATATTATTATTTACTACCAATTTTGGTGGTAACATTACCACTATTTCAGCGACAAAAATACACATTTTTGTTGGATCTGGAATCTTTTTTACATTTTTTCTCAAATTTAGTGGTAAACTTACCACCAAATTTAGTGGTAGTTTTTTAGTTGCCGGTTTTATTTCCCGCTCTTCCGTCTATTACATTCCTTGCAGAGCATCTGGCAATTGTCAGCTACGGTACGACCGCCATCGCACCAAGGCGTGATGTGGTCGGCTTCCATTTGGGAGAGCTCGAAATGCTGCTTGCAGTCGGCGCAAAAACCCATCTGCCTTTCATATGCTGACAGTTTCTGCGCTTCGGTGAAAGCTCGAATTGACAAGTATTTCTCCTTGCGCGTGAGGATATAGGGATAGATGCCCGTCTTTTTGGTTACATCGTCGTCGAGGATGAGGCGTTTCACTTCTTCATCAATGGCTTTGTAGTCAAACACTTGGTCTTTGAATTGCTTGTAGAGCATCCCCCACTCCACGCCTTTCATGATTTTCTTGCGTTCCTTGGTTGGGTGGAACGAGGTCTCGATCCAAGTGATGACCGACTGGAAGAACTGCCATAGCGGTGCGGCACTGGCATCATGTTGGTGATTCGACATGTATACTTCGATGTTGCCGTCGGAAATCCAGTCGATGGCCGTTTCGAGGTAGTCCTGGCGGATGGCAGAGCCGTTGAGGTAGTCGTTGCCGATTTTCGCAGCGGGTGCGCCATTCTTGCTGAAATAGCGTTTGGCGTCGCTCACCCAACTGCCCGCATACACTGCATTGCGCAACTCCTGCTCGGTGAGCGCCTCACCCGCAATGTTGATGGTGCGGAACCATTTCAGCTTCTCACTGTCGGTGCCGCTACAGATGTAGATTTGCAATTCGTAGTTGAGGATTTGCTCCTGCTCGTCGGGCTGGAGGTTGTGGAAATAGCGGAAGTTGAAGGCGAAGTCGCCGTTGACGTATTGGCAGATGCTGATGGTGCGTTGCTGTCCGTCGATGATCTCGAAGGTGTCGTCGTCGCGCACAGCCCAATACATCACATTGAGCGGGAAGCCTTGGGTGAGCGTGTCGATGACGGCATCGCGCTGTTTTTCCTTGTAGACGAACTCGCGTTGGTAGGGCGGGCGCACATCGAGGCGGCCGCCGTAGGCGCGCACGCCGTTTTCATTGTTGTCCACGTAGCCTTTGGTCAGTTCGCGGACGGTGATTTTGTGTAGTTCTATATTCATATTGTATAGTTGTTTTATTGTCCTACCGGGGTGCTACCGTAGGTCACGACCTACGGTTACTCGAGTATCGTCCCTCTGGGACGGGCCTACTGCTGCTATTCAGTTCCCTCCGCCGCCATTGAGACTGACGGTTCTTCTATATTATATGGTTGTACCTGAGGCTCCACTCGACGACGACGGATTAATAATCTAGCATAGATTTCCTTGCCATTGACAATGGACTTCCCATAATCGTATGACTTGGGTCTATCATGGTTTAATTTACCGATAATTTCAAATTGATTAGGATTATAATGCCCTAAAAAGGTCATCGGGACTCCCATTGCGCCATAATAATCCATAGGGATATCAGTATAATTATCTATGTTGATTGCATCGTAAGTGTCAAATTTCGGATATTCAGCTTCATTGTATTTTTTATAAAGGACGACCTCTTCACTTCTCCTCTTGTTTTCAATATTCGTCCACCAACAAGAAGTAGAAACCCTACCTATCTTTTTACCATTTGAATCAATATGATGATACAAGGTGTAATCATCTGGAAGCATGAACATCATTCCAACATTGTAGTTTGTCACTCCAATCCACATCTTATCTTCTTTTATATAAGGAAAGATTTCTTCGTAAGTTGCCGCTCCTGTATTTCCAATAATCAAGAATTTCTTATTGTATGACATTAATTGCGCCACATACTCACGAAACAACGAAAAAGGAGGATTCGTTACCACTACATCGGCTTCTTTCAACAACTCGATGCACTCTTGCGAACGGAAATCTCCATCACCTTTAAAATAATGGATACCAATTTCTTCAGGGTCTGGAACTCGGTTGCCGTTACGGTCTCCATAGTATTCCAACCAGATTGCTTGGTCAGAATCATGTTGACTAAACAAATCGCGCTCTTGGTTTTTGTAACAAGTAGTTATTAGTTTTTTTAATCCAAGGTATTCAAAATTGTAACTAAAATAATGGAAAAAGTTACTTATTCGAGGGTCATCACAATTACATAGCACAGTTTTCCCAACAAAGTGATCTCTATAATACCTGAGCTCTTTTTCAATATCTGCTAATTGAGTATAAAACTCATCTTTTTTTGCTCCTCGGGCGCTTCTAAATGTTTTCTTGGCCATTGTGATTGATAGTTTCCGCAATGCTATCAATCACTACGCAAAAAGAAAGGTGCTTTCCTTATGCGTTACCAAGGTAGCCCAGCGTGGAAACCTTCTCCCGAAATAAGTACTCACACCTAAAAGGTATGAGCATCGCTTATTAAACTCAGGAGACCATATTCCACACTGATAGCCTCATATATTATTTCTGTGGTTTATATCCTCAAAGATTGCTGGGCTTTAGGCAAACGCGAAATAATAGCTAATGCTTTGGTTTTTAATATGTTAAATATTCTCTATTTTTATCTCTACGATACGTTTGGTCTTTATTTGGCGCAAAGATAGCGTATTTTTCTTATTAAACACTATCTTTGCAGCAAACAATTGCACCATGAAAAACACCTTATTCATTCTCATTACTGCCTTTACCCTCCTCTTTTCTTCCTGCTCAACCGAAAAGAAAATGGCTTTCAATGAAAAAGCAGCCTTGGAATTCCTTTACCAATACATGCCGCTCGGCGACAGTGTGGACTACACCGAAGATTATTACCGTGAGAGTGTCCACTATGCCTTCCTGGCCAAACAGGAATTGCCTTGGGGTGCCAGCATTCCCGAGCGCGAGTTCAAGCATTTCGTGGTGCCTGTGCGCGTCAACAACGAGAACCTCGACCGCTTTCGTGCTACCTATTATGAAGAACTGAAAGGCCGCGTGAAAGACCTAACTCTTTATGACGCCGTCCTCGAAGTGAACCATTGGTGCCACGAGCATGTCAACTATAAAGGTAGCGACAGCCGTACGAGCGCCCCTATGGCCACCATCAAAACCTCGTGGGGACGCTGCGGCGAGGAGTCGACGCTATTGGTGACCGCCTTGCGCACCGTGGGCATCCCAGCACGACAGGTGTATACCCCTCGCTGGGCCCACTGCGACGACAACCACGCCTGGGTGGAGGCTTGGGTAGACGGACAATGGCACTTCCTAGGCGCCTGCGAACCTGAGCCGGTGCTCGACTTGGGTTGGTTCAACGAGCCCGCCTCACGCACCTTATTATTACACACGCGCGTGTTTGGCGACTACGACGGCCCTGAGGAAGTTATCAGCCGCAGCGCTAACTACACGGAAATCAACGTGGTGGACAACTACGGCAAGACTGCCAAGACCACCTTCACCGTCGTAGACGAGAATGGTCTGCCGCAAGCCAACCTGCCTGTGGAATTCAAGATTTACAATTATGCAGAATTCTGCACTGTCGTTACAAAGACTACAGACGAGAACGGCCAGACATGGCTCACCTCTGGCTTGGGCTGCATGATGGCCTACGCCGCCAACGACGGCAAGTTCGGCTTCCAAGTGTTCAAGTCGGGCGAGAAAGACAACATCACCATCACCCTCGACCATGAGCAGGGCCAAAACGACATCTTTGAGTTCGACATGGTGCCGCCTGCCCCAACTAGCGTCTTGCCCGAGGTGACGGCTGAAATGCGTGCCGAGAACGACCGCCGCTTGGCCTTTGAAGACTCGCTGCGCAATGCCTACATCACCGACTGCAAGAAAGCCCAGATGGAAGAGATTATGAATACGGGCAACAAAAAGCTGTGCAGCATCTACGAGAAAACTTGGGGCAACTGGCAGACCATTGCCGATTTCGTGAAATACGCTCAAGGCAAAGGCCAAGAAATCAAGGCAGTAGAACTGCTCAGCAACATCTCCGACAAGGACCTGCGTGATGTCAGCCTTGAAGTACTCAAAGACCATTTCGACAACACGCCTGGTCTCGAGCAATCCATCATCTCCATGCCGCCCGAGCATTACGCTCAGTACATCCTCAATCCGCGTGTGAGCAACGAGATGCTGGTGCCTTACCGCAAGACCCTTTCCGAGTTCTTCCCTGAAGCAGAGAGACGGCAATATCATGACAATCCCGCATTGTTGGTCGATTGGGTGAAAAACAACATCAAAGCCAACGACAATTTGGCTTTACAGCGCATCCCAATTTCGCCCTTAGGCGTATTGAAAGCCTGCAAGGCCGACCGCCATTCACGCGATATCTTCTTCGTCAGCATGGCACGTAGTTTGGGCATCGCCGCACAAATCAACCCCGTGAATGGAAATGTGCAATACTTCGGCAAGGAATGGACCAATGTAGACTTCGATGCCGCCGAACCCGCCAGTGCCGCTGTGGGGTATCTGGACATCCAATACTACCCCATCGCTTCCGTCGCCGACCCGAAATATTACACACATTTCAGCATCAAGAAGTTTGACGGCAATAGTTTCCGACTGTTGGCATACGACGCCAAAGACCCAGGTATCGACGACGGCATGATGCTCTCCTCTTTCGAGCATCCAACACCTTTGGACGAGGGGTTTTACATCCTCACGGCAGGCACGCGCTTGGACGACGGCACCGCGCTGACCCATAGCGAGTTCTTCAGCATCGAGGCCGACAAGACCACACAAGTGAACCTCATTTTGCGCGAAGCCGACCACGACGTCCATGTCATCGGTTGTTTCTACGCCGACATCCACTTCACCGATCCTGAGACGGAAGAAGACGGCAACCCAAGGCTGCTGATGGGCAACGACTATTTCATCCTCGGCTATCTGGACCAAGGCAGTGAGCCCACCACACACGCCATGCAGGACATCGCCGCCTTCCGCAAGAACTTTGAGGACAGCGGTTTGCCGATGATCTTCATTTTCAGCAGCAAAGAAGACTACGACAAATTCAAACTAAAGAACTTCAACGAGTTACCCGAAGGCATCGTCTATGGCATCGACGACGGCTCCACCCGTGACGAGCTCATTGAATGCATGCACCTCAACCCCGACGTCCGCCCCATCTTCCTCATCGCCAACGCCAACAGCGAGGTGGTGTTCATGAAGCAGGGCTACACGATTGGCTTGGGTGAGCAGTTGCTGAAAGTGATGGCAAAGTTGTAAAAAAAGACCGGCGTTGCCGGTCTTTTTTTACAACTTCCTCGCGACTTCCTTCTCGGTGTAACCTTCGATGATGTCGCCGACTTTGATGTCGTTGAAGTTCTCGATGTTCAAGCCGCAGTCCATGCCGGCGCTGACTTCCTTGACATCGTCCTTGTAACGCTTCAAGGAGCCGAGCACACCC
>JAEEGK010005548.1_pt1 | contig 30515 bp, 19 predicted proteins | sample 8958771 | NCBI WGS metagenome assembly JAEEGK01 (sample SAMN16246547, study PRJNA631951) | gut metagenome | biome: gut microbiome; feature: rumen; material: SC-attached | host: Bos | place: Iran: Karaj | collected 2018-10 | reverse complement strand
ATAGGAATAGCACAAAAAAATCCCGACATGCGCCTTGACGCATATCGGGACGAATATTTCTGTTCAGTTTTTTTACTAAAATTACTTAGCAGGAGCATTCTGAGCAGGTGCGCTCTGTGCTGGAGCATTCTGAGCAGGAGCCGATGGCATTGCAGGAATGTTGTTAGGATTTACGTTACTGCTCTCGGTAGCCTGCTTTGTCATGACTGAGTTTTCGCCGCTTGCAGATGGCAAACTGTATGCTGCAAGAATACTAATGACAACCATAAATGCAGCAAGGAACCATGTGATGTTTTCCAAACCGCTCTTAGTGTTGCGCACACCAAAGATTGCATTTGAGCTTGAGAAGCTTGATGCCAAGCCGCCGCCCTTTGACTCTTGAATACATACGACAAAGCACATTATAACGGCTGCCAATACAATCAAAACAATTAAAAATACGTATAACATTTCTTATAAATTATTTACTGTTAATAATCAGTTTTTCTAAAAATCTTATTTGGTCTGCAAAGTAACGATTTTTTTTTGGATATTTCAAACTTAATTGCTGAATAATTTTAAGTGCCTTATCATATCTTTGCTGTTTTATATAGATTTTCGCCAAAGTTTCGGTGAAAAACTTATCATCAGCACTTTCGTTCACACCTTCGGGCGCATTTTGCTGCGCATCATCGTCGGAATGAACGAATGAAATCGTCTTCTTTTTAGGCTCTTCGGCAACCATCGGCATTTCATCCTGAACGGACGGCGATACAGCCTCATCTTCAGCGGCAAGAGCATCATCCTCAGAGTCGGCATTGCTGCTGAATTTTGGCAGAACGTGCTTAGGCTTTCTGCGAGGTGCGCCGATGTCGAGCATCAGACGCTCATCGCCCTTCTTTATAAAGTCGTCGATAAGGCTCTGCCCCTGCATCTTGTTGGCATCGCCCTCGCCCTCCTCGGGCTTTATGTCGTCGAGTTGCTTGAGGTACGAAACATAGTCGGTAGCCAAATCAACCGGTTTCGTATCGTTCTTCTCCTCTCGCCTCTCTTCTTTTTCCTCCGGAAGACTGTCGAGGAACACGTCGATGAGCGACATGGTACGGTCTACCGACAATCCGCCATCGGCAACCGACGTTTCCTCGCTCTTGAACTTAGGGATTATGTAGTTTGCGCCCTCAACAAGCATGAACAACTGACGGCGATCGTTTACATATAGTGCCGCCTTTCGCAACTCATCGCCAAACGACGAGTCGTGAAGAATGTACAGATTCTTGAGCAGCAGCAGGCGAGCCGTCTGATAGTACGGATAGCGAGCCAGCAAGCCTCTCAGTTCGAACAGCGAGTTGCGGTCGAGTCGTTCGGGGTGACTTATGTATTCTGTCAAATCTGTCATTGGGCTACCAGTTTGCTACCGTTGCGTTAAAAATCTGATTCGTTATGTCCTTAACCATCTGGTTCACCAGATCGTCCTGAACAGATGTGAGAGGCTGAGACGAATCGTATGTCTGCGAGGCACTAAACGTGCGCTCGAAATCCTCGGAATGATTGCTGTTGTTAACAAAGCGCACGTTGACGGTCATCTTCAGTTCAACCTGAGACGAATAACCGTCGGCAGATACCGATTTGTTTGCCTGAGTGTAGTCGGTAATCTCTCCGCTTATCTGCAAGTCGCCGTTTCGCCTAACCTGCTGAAGGCGAGTCTTCTTGCTGAATTCATCAACCAGTTCGTTGTTGAAGATTGACGCCATAGGAGCCCACACATAGGCTGCACGGTTTGGGAACGTGGCAATGCTTATGGTCTTTGTCTTTGTATAATCTATTGAAGAACCATTGAACTTGTACGACACGCTGCACGCTGCCACCAGAGGCAGCACGAGCATGAGAATCAGTTTTACGATATTCTTATTCGAGACCATATTTCTTAATTTTACGATAAAGCGTGCGCTCAGACATTCCAAGAGCGTCGGCCACTATTTTTCTGCGATTGTGATGCTTGCGAAGGGCATCTTCAATCATCTTCTTCTCGGCCTGTTCAACAGCCGAATGTGCGCCTTCCGAAGGCTCTACGTCCTCTACATCAATCCAGTCGGACGAACCGTAATCGCTGCTGCTCGGCGTTACTACCGGAATATCCGTAGTAAGGTGCTTTGGCGCAGGCAGACCTGCCGGAACTTTAGCCACGCTGTCAGATTTATGCGACTGTCCGCCCTCGAGTTCGGCAACGCGGTTGCGAAGGTCGGCAACCTGCTTTCTGAGCTCGTAGATGAAGCCGTAAATCATGTCGCGCTCCTCGCTGAACGAGTGTTCCTCCTTCTTGTTATGGTTTATGTCGAGCACCTCGGTTGTCTCGGCATCCTCGGGAACATAGCGTTTAAGCACCTCGAGAGTGATGCGACGTTCTTCGGATACGACCGAAATCTGCTCAACCAGATTGCGGAGTTGGCGCACGTTTCCCGGCCATTTGTAAGCCAAAAGGAGTGGCTTGGCATCTTCAGCAAGCTGCACGGGCGGCATGTTGTACTTCTCAGCCACGTCCATGGCAAACTTCATGAAGAGTTTTATGATGTCGTCGCCTCGCTTGCGCAAAGGCGGAATGAAAATCGGAATCTGGTTAAGGCGATAGAACAAATCCTCGCGGAAGCGTCGCTCGCTTATAGCCTTCTGAAAGTTGACGTTCGTTGCGGCAACGATTCTGACGTTAGTCTTGCGCACAACATCCTCGCCCATTCTTATGTATTCGCCCGTCTCGAGCACACGCAGCAACCGGGCTTGCGTAGCCATCGGCAGTTCGCCCACCTCGTCGAGGAAGAGCGTTCCGCCATCGGCAGAGCCGAAATATCCCTCTCTGTCCTGAAGTGCGCCCGTAAACGAGCCCTTCTTGTGTCCGAAGAGTTCAGAATCAATTGTTCCCTCGGGAATTGAGCCACAGTTTACCGCCATGAACTTTTTGTGGCGGCGCGCGCTGTTGTCGTGAATCAGTCGCGGTATAACTTCCTTGCCCGAACCGTTCTCGCCCGTAATAAGCACAGACAAATCGGTTGGGGCAACCTGCAGAGCCATGTCTATAGCCCTGTTCAGTTCTTCACAGTTTCCTATAATGCCATATCGGGCCTTATTCTTCTGTATTTCCGAAGTATTCATTACCGCAAAATTCTTTAAAAGCGTACAAAGGTAAACAAAATAAAAAAGAAAAACCACATATAGGCTAAAAAAAAGTCCCGACACAGAAAAATCTGCATCGGGAACAAACAATATGTTAACTAAAGAGTTTCGGATTAGTCAATCTCCTCGTCAGCCTCGTATCCGCCCATCTCGCGGATAGCGTTCTTAAGCATTGTGTACTGCTGGAACAAGTGGTTAACAGGAACCTCGCCCTTAGTGTAGTCGTGCATTGGGCTCTTGAGGAAGAAGCTCAAGAAGCGCTGTATGCCGTACTTGCCTGCGCGTGCTGCCAAGTCGCTCAACAATACCAAGTCGAGGCAAAGAGGAGCGGCAAGGATAGAGTCGCGGCAAAGGAAGTTAATCTTAATCTGCATTGGATAGCCCATCCAGCCAAAGATATCGATGTTATCCCAGCCTTCCTTGTTATCGTTGCGTGGAGGATAGTAGTTGATACGAACCTTGTGATAGTAGTCTGTGTACAAGTCAGGCTGCTCCTCTGGAACAAGGATTGACTCCAAAGTAGAAAGCTTTGAAACCTCCTTTGTGCGGAAGTTTGCTGGCTCGTCGAGTACAAGACCGTCGCGGTTGCCAAGGATATTTGTTGAGAACCAACCAGAAAGACCAAGGCAGCGAGTGCCGATGATTGGAGCGAAACCGCTCTTTACAAGAGTCTGTCCAGTCTTGAAGTCCTTACCTGCGATAGGCATCTTAGTCTGCTCTGCCAACTCCCACATTGCAGGGATGTCGACTGTTGTGTTAGGAGCACCCATGATGAATGGAGCGCCTTCCTTCAATGCTGCATAAGCGTAGCACATAGATGGAGCAACGTGCTCAGTATCGTTAGCCTTCATTGCAGCCTCGAGCGAAGCAACAGTTGCGTGAATCTTCTCATCAACCGGAACATACACCTCGGTAGATGCAGCCCAAAGAACTACGATACGGTCGCAGTTGTTATCAGCCTTGAACTTGCGGATATCAGCACGAATCTGCTCTGCCATATCCATGCGGTCCTTACAATCCTTTACGTTGTTGCCATCAAGACGCTTAGCGTAGTTCTTGTCGAATGCTGCCTTGAAAGGAACAATCTTCTCCAATTCGTCCTTTACCGGATTGATATCTTTTTCTTTCAGTACCTCGCAGTTGATTGCCGATTCATAAGCGTTAGCAGGATAAACATCCCATGCACCGAAAACGATGTCGTTAAGACTTGCGATAGATACGATGTCGCCGTACTTCTTGTACTGCTTGTCGGCACCCTTGCCCACGCGAATCTTGTCATACTGAGTCATTGAACCTACAGGCTTTGCCAAGCCTTTGCGGGCCATCAAGACGCCCGTCATAAAGGTTGAGGATACAGCTCCCAAACCTACAACCATCACACCAAGTTTACCGGTGGCTGGCTTTACATTTTGATTTGCCATTTATTTTTATATCTTTTTAGAAAACTTTTTTTGAGGTTTAAGTTTTTACCGATGCAAATGTATTAAATTTGAGCGTAACTGAGCAACTTTTGGCATTAAATCTTCAAAATATCTTCATATTAAAGATTATTTTGAGAGAACAAAGTTCCTTTTTGCACAAAAAAAGCGAGTTATTAGCCAAATATCACATTATCAAACCAGTTTTTGTCCTGCAAATATACGCGAGCCGTGTATTTCGACTTGTCGTGCTCGGGAACAAGAGGAATGTATTCCAACTCTTTATCGTTAGGAATAAAATTGTTGTAATGGATATCGAATCTTTCGGCATTCGTTATCCATCGGCTTTTCAGTTCGTGCGCCAAGATGCCCATGTTGTTGCGAAGGTTTACCTCTACGCACGGATGCAGAAAGTCGCCCTTCTCATAATCCCTCACAATCATCATGTCAACTCCCAAGACTCCATTATAGTAAGGTGCAATCAGATTGCGCACATTCTCCTCGACTACCTTGCGTACAGTACGGATTTTATCAACGTCTACGCCTAAGATATAGCACATATAGTCCTCAATCTCCTTGTCGGTCATCAAAACATTGCCCTGATAAGTGCCTTGGTTGGCTGTATCGAACTTGGAATATCCCAAGAAAGAGACCTTTCCTTCAGACACCTTGAACTCTAACGCATAATCGCCGAATTTATTATACAGAGGCTCAACGATACAGCATCCCTGCTTCTCGATGACATTGTTTACCCAGCCCTTCACCTTCTCGGTTATATTCGTACTGTAGCAGTAGTTCAAGCCCTTTCCGCTGCTCGACCACGGCATTTTCATCATCACACCTTCGTATTTCTCTGCCAACGGGAAGAACTCTTCGAGACTGGTGATTACGAACGACTCGCCTACGCAGAAATCACGACCTATGGCATCGGCAACCAAAGGCAGCATCTTTACCGCCACACGACGGCTCGAAAGGTTGCGGATGCCTTCGAGTTTCTCTTCGGATGGGAGCATTGACTGCGGAACGCCCCATTTCTCGAACTTACGCTTGATGTAGCCGTCCCAACCCCACGGAGCAAGTTCGGCATTGTCAACGTCAATGGAAAGCCGGCTGCACACATTCTTGAACGGTTCTTTGAAAGAAGCAAAGCAGACGCCCTCGCCCACCTTCTTCTTCACCTTATTATATATAGAATCGCGGAAAATCTCAGCCCTCTCAACCGAATCGACGATGACAATATCGCCCGGCTCGGCAATCCACGTTGGCAGGAACGACAAATCGTTTGCCATCTTGCGAATAACAGCCGGTGGCAGAAAGCTCGACTTATTGTCTGCCAGAGCCATATCGTGCTCAGGATTAAATACAAGTATCTTCATAATACAACAATAATGGATACAAAATTAACATTTTTTGCATAAATACAACCAAAAATATGCAGCAATAAAAAAAATCAAGATTTTTGCAAAGTCAAGTTTGCAAATTTATATTTTTTACCTATCTTTGCAGTCAATTACAAAATAAATCGAATGGATGCTTTCTATAGAACCCATGCTTATTTGATTGAGCACACCAACGCTCCCGTACACAGGGCATTGATGGACGAGATTAACTGGGACGACCGTCTGATTGGCATTAAAGGCAGCAGAGGAGTTGGCAAGACAACATTCCTTTTGCAGTATGCCAAGGAGAAATTCGGCAACGACCCATCGTGTCTCTACATCAATACCAACAACTTCTATTTTCAGGGCCGAGGAATAGCCGATTTTGCAGGCGACTTCGTCAGAAAGGGCGGAAAAGTACTGCTTATCGACCAAGTATTCAAGCAGCCCGAATGGAGCAAGGAACTGCGTAAGTGCTATGATCTATACCCACAGCTAAAAATCATTTTCAGCGGTTCGTCGGTAATGCGTCTGAAGGACGAGAACCCCGAACTGAACGGAATCGTAAAGAGTTATAACCTAAGAGGATTTTCATTTCGTGAATTCATCAATCTCCAGACAGGAAACAACTTCCCGTCGTACACCCTTGAGGAGATACTGAACAACCACGAGCACATCATAAAGTCGATACTCCCGAAGGTTAGGCCTCTCGATTATTTTCAGGATTACCTGCATCACGGATTCTACCCATTCTTTCTTGAAAAACGCAATTTCTCGGAGAATTTGCTCAAGACAATGAACATGATGGTGGAAGTGGACATTCTGCTCATTAAACAAATAGAGCTGAAATATTTGTCTAAAATAAAAAAATTACTATATTTGCTCGCAGTAGACGGTCCGTCGGCTCCAAACGTAAGCCAGCTTGCTAACGACATTGAGACATCGCGAGCTACTGTGATGAACTATATCAAATATCTTGCCGATGCGAGACTGATAAACATGGTCTACCCAGAAGGTGAGGGTTTCCCAAAGAAACCAGCCAAGATAATGATGCACAACACAAACCTGATGTATGCCATCTACCCAATCAAAGTAGAGCAGCAGGATGTTCTTGAAACCTTTTTTGTAAACACTATGTGGAAAGACCATAAAGTGTACAAGGGCGACAAGGGAGCCTCTTTCATCGTTGACGGTGAGTACAGGTTCCGCATAAGCACAGAGAGCAACAGGCTCAAGCCGCATCCGAACATCATCTATGCACAGCACCCTACTGAGATTAGCCGTGGCAACCAGATTCCGCTATGGCTCTTCGGGTTCATGTACTAATGGATAAAGACAAAAAGTTGAGGATAATCAATTTACTAATAATAATTTAATCAAATTATGGCTAAAGAAAAAAAATTTATCACTTGTGATGGTAACCAAGCCGCTGCACATATCGCGTATATGTTCACAGAGGTAGCTGCCATCTACCCTATCACTCCATCATCTCCAATGGCGGAGCATGTTGACGAGTGGGCAGCTCAGGGCCGCAAGAACTTGTTCGGCGACACTGTATCTGTTCAGGAAATGCAGTCAGAGGCTGGTGCTGCTGGTGCAGTACACGGTTCTCTTCAGGCTGGTGCACTTACAACTACATTCACTGCTTCACAGGGTTTGTTGTTGATGATTCCAAATATGTACAAGATTGCCGGTGAGTTGCTTCCATCTGTATTCCACGTATCTGCGCGTACAGTTGCATCTCACTCTCTTTGTATCTTTGGTGATCACGGTGATGTTATGGCTTGCCGCCAGACTGGTTTCGCTATGCTTTGCGAGGGTTCTGTTCAGGAGGTTATGGACCTTTCAGCAGTTGCTCACCTTGCAGCACTCGAGGCTCGCGTTCCATTCATCAACTTCTTCGACGGTTTCCGTACTTCTCACGAGTACCACAAGATCGAGATGATTGAGGAGGACGATGTTAAGGGTCTTATCGATCAGAAGGCTCTTGCTGAGTTCCGCTCACGCGCTCTTTCTCCAGAGCACCCACAGGCTAAGGGTATGGCCGAGAACCCTGAGACATTCTTCGCACACCGCGAGAGCTGTAACCGCTTCTACGATGCTGTCCCTGCAATCGTTGAGAAGTACATGGCTGAGATGTCTAAGATTACTGGCCGTGAGTACAAGCCATTCACTTACTACGGTGCTGCTGATGCAGACCGCGTAATCATCCTTATGGGTTCTGCTACTGAGGCAGCTCGCGAGGCTATCGACTACATGACAGCTAAGGGCGAGAAGGTTGGTATGGTTTCTGTACACTTGTACCGTCCATTCTCAGTAGAGCGCTTGCTTGCTGCTGTTCCAAAGACTGCTAAGAAGATTGCTGTTCTTGACAGAACTAAGGAGCCTGGTGCAAACGGCGAGCCTTTGTATCTTGACGTAAAGGATGCATTCTATGGCCAGCCAAATGCTCCAGTTATCGTTGGCGGTCGCTACGGTCTTGGTTCATGCGACACTACTCCAACAATGATTACTGGTGTATTCGAGAACCTTGCATTGCCACAGCCTAAGGATCACTTCACTGTAGGTATCAATGATGACGTAACATTCACTTCACTTCCTGAGAAGGTTGAGATTCCTATGGGTGGTGCAGGTATGTTCGAGGCTAAGTTCTTCGGTCTTGGTGCCGACGGTACTGTAGGTGCTAACAAGAACTCAGTTAAGATTATCGGTGACAACACTAACAAGCACTGTCAGGCTTACTTCTCTTACGACTCTAAGAAGTCTGGTGGTTTCACTTGTTCACACCTTCGTTTCGGTGACAACCCAATCCGTTCAACATATCAGATTAAGACTCCTAACTTCGTTGCTTGCCACGTTCAGGCATACCTTCGTATGTACGATGTAACTCGTGGTTTGCAGAAGAACGGTCAGTTCTTGTTGAACACAATCTACGAGGGACAGGAGTTGATCGACTTCCTTCCAAACAACGTTAAGCGTTACTTCGCACAGAACAACATCACAGTTTACTATATCAACGCTACTAAGATTGCTCGCGAAATCGGTCTTGGTAACCGTACTAACACAATCCTTCAGTCAGCATTCTTCCGCATCACTGAGGTTATCCCAGTTGAGTTGGCAGTAGAGCAGATGAAGAAGTTCATCGTTAAGTCTTACGGCAAGAAGGGTGAGGATGTTGTAAACATGAACTACGCTGCTGTTGACCGCGGTGGTGAGTACCAGACATTGGCTGTTGACCCAGCATGGGCATCTCTTCCAGATGACGAGCCAGTTAAGCGCGACGAGCCAGAGTACATCACTAACATCGTTCGTCCTATCAACGCACAGGCTGGCGACTTGCTTCCAGTTTCTGCATACAAGGGCATCGAGGATGGTACTTGGGAGCAGGGAACTGCTGCATACGAGAAGCGCGGTGTATCTGGTCTTGTTCCTGTATGGAATGCTGAGACTTGTGCACAGTGTAACTCTTGTGCATACGTTTGTCCTCACGCTTGTATCCGTCCATTCGTTATGACCGACGAGGAGGCTGCTGGCGTAAACGGCGCATCTCTTGAGATGAAGGCTCCTGCTGCATTCAAGGGCATGAAGTTCCGTATTCAGGTAGGCGTTATGGACTGCTTGGGCTGCGGTAACTGTGTTGACGTATGTCCTAAGAAGGATGCAGAGGCTTTGAAGATGGTTCCATTCGACCCATCATCAGAGGACGCTGTTAAGGAGGCTAACAACTGGAACTACTGCGTAAAGAACGTTAAGTCTAAGCAGGATCTTGTTGACGTTACTTCTAACCCACGTATGAGCCAGTTCGCTACTCCATTGTTCGAGTTCTCAGGTGCTTGCTCTGGTTGTGGTGAGACTCCATACGTTAAGTTGATTTCTCAGTTGTTCGGCGACCGCGAGATGGTAGCTAACGCAACAGGTTGTTCTTCAATCTACTCAGGTTCTATCCCATCAACTCCTTACACTAAGAACGAGAAGGGTCAGGGTCCAGCATGGGCTAACTCATTGTTCGAGGACTTCTGCGAGTTCGGTATGGGTATGGTTCTTGCAAACAAGAAGATGAAGGCAAGAATCCAGCGTTTGTTGGAGGAGATGATTGCTTCTGACAAGACTTCAGAGGCTTACAAGGAGGCTGCTAAGGAGTGGATTGCTGGTCAGAACGACGCTAAGGCAAGCCGCGCTGCTGCCGACAAGTTGATTCCTGAAATCAAGGCTGGTGCAGCTGCTGGTTGCGCTGTATGCGCTCAGCTCGAGGAACTTTCTCACTTCTTGACTAAGCGTTCACAGTGGATTATCGGTGGTGACGGTGCATCTTACGATATCGGTTACGGCGGTCTCGACCACGTTCTTGCATCTGGCGAGGATGTTAACATCTTCGTTATCGATACTGAGGTTTACTCTAACACTGGTGGTCAGTCATCTAAGGCTACTCCACTTGGTGCAATCGCTCAGTTCGCTGCTGCAGGTAAGAGAGTACGCAAGAAAGACCTTGGTTTGATGCAGGCTACTTACGGTTATGTTTACGTTGCACAGGTTGCTATGGGTGCTAACCCTGCACAGTGCTTGAAGGCATTCCGCGAGGCTGAGTCATACAACGGTCCTTCATTGATCATCGCTTACGCTCCATGTATCAACCACGGCTTGAAGGCTAAGGGCGGCATGGGTAAGAGCCAGGCTGAGGAGGCTAAGGCTGTTGAGTGCGGTTACTGGCACTTGTGGCGCTTCGACCCAAGATTGGCAGAAGAGGGCAAGAACCCATTCCAGCTCGATTCTAAGGCTCCTAACTGGGATAACTTCCAGGCATTCCTCGAGGGCGAGGTTCGTTACTTGTCAGTAAAGAAGGCTTACCCTGCAGAGGCTCAGGAGTTGTTCGATCAGGCAAAGAAGTGCGCTCAGGAGCGTTACGCAAGCTATGTTCGTATGAGCAAGATGGATTACTCAGAGCCAGTTATCTAATCTCTGACAAATCCAGAATAAATATAAAGGCTGCATCTTCAGAAGGTGCAGCCTTTTTTGATTGAAATAATTTATTTCTTATTATGATTCAATATTTTTTTCAACGTCTCAAATGGAAGGAACAGACACGTATTGGAATCGGCATAATAGATTATCTGCCCCTCAAGCGCGGAGCTTACAACACTTGTTTGTTTCATATTGCCCCTGTAAAGCAAGAAATTGCAGATATCTGTTGCGGTGATGTATGGATTGTCGGGAGTATGAGAATGCAATAAAGTTTCAACAGGCTTTCCCGAATCATCTACAGTCTTCATAGCCAAAAGCGACTTGTGATACCGTCTGAAGCACAACGCATTGCCTTCATTGTCAAAATCGATTGAATAGTCGTTTCCAAACGGAATGGTGTTATGATGCATCGTGCCCTGAAGAATATACAATCTAATGATGTTGTCGTTGATGCGTACAAAATCGAAGTTTGGACCGCCACAATTTTTGTCGTAACCAATTTGTTCGCCATATTTTTCCAATCCGTTTTTGAGCATAAGCATTTTCAAAGCGAGGCGACTACGTTCTTCCTTTCTTATAGGACGTTTGTCGTACGAAACCATCATTTTTCCGTTCTGAATATTATAGCACATTTCGAAAACACAGTTTTTCTGCTCATGGTCAAAAAACACAACTCCCCAAGAATCTTTTGTTGGCTGCCAGATAATACTTCTGCCAATGGACTCTCTACCATAATGTACCAACATGGAGTCGGTAGATATCCAGTTTACACGCTCGGCATGATACAGATTGTAGCCCTCTTCGCAAATGCTATCGAGTTTTGCCTGAATAACCTCAAGAGGCGGACGTTTAGGTTTCTTAGGTTTACCTTCCTTGCATTTAGCAAACGAAGAGAAGCACATTGCCGCAACAGCAACGAGCGCCAATCTTAGAAAATGTCTTGTATTAGTCATAATGGTTTTATAAAAAATTGATTTACACTATATTAGAATTCAGAAACCGATTTTTCGCAAGCGTAAAAATTCAGTTAAGGACAAAATCACTAACAAAAATACAATAAAAAACCACCAAAACCTGTACTTTATCTAATTTTTTACTACTTTTGCACAGAATAATCTAATATCTTACAATGCCAAACAGCATTAAAGAATAAAATAAACTAAAATGAAAATTTTTTTTATACCTATTGGCACTTCCGCTGACATTCATGTCGTGCAGCGACGACTCTTCAGAAGATTTTATTGAGGAGAATCAAGTGTTTGAGAAAATCTCATATACGAGTGATTATCAGCAGTTACAGACTTACCAAACCGTGGTTATCAACAGCGAGAAGGAATATCAAGACTTTGTCAGTAAATATATAGATACTTCCAGTCAAACTCCAAAAAGAAGCAAAGTTAACTTCTCAAAAAAATCCATAATAATGGTATATGGAGCATCAAACAAAGGCATAGATGATATTGAGAGGAAATTGGAAAAACATGACAATGACTATTATATAGACATTACAGTAATTCAGGATTTGACATATCCTATAATAGGCTGGTATGTAGGCTACACTGTTCCGAAAATAACAAACGAGAAGGTAAACGTAAACGTTCGCTACGAATAAAGAAATCTGATTTCATCATAAAGAAAGACTCACAATCGCACAATGCTTGATGATTGTGAGTCTTTTTTCTTGCCTAAAACAAAGAGCCTCAGCAGAGAGACGCAAAACCGAACAAGAAGCAAACTGAGCGTCTGGTATGCAGAACAAATGCAATAATATTCATCTTTACAAGTTTTTATCCCTATTTTTGGGGATATCCAACAATAAAATCACTATTTTTAATGATTGATACATTGTTTTTATCGAAATAATTTTGCAAACAAATTCAGAAAGATGGTAAAAGGATACATATCAGCGGAAATTTCGGAATAAAAAACAATGAAGAAAACTAACCCTCAGACAGGCAAAAAGAAAGGAAAGGCAAGATGGCGTTCAACGCACAAATGGATTGGCTTGGTATTTTCTGTTTTCATTATTGTATTCTGCTTCAGCGGAATTATACTGAATCACCGTCGGCTATTCTCATCATGCGAGGTTAGCAGATGGTGGATGCCCTCGAACTATCATATTAAAGACTGGAACCAGAGCGTGATAAAAGGCACTCTGCCAACAGACAGCAACCGCCTAATTGCCTACGGACAAGCCGGAATATGGCTTACAGACCGCGACTTCGGGAACTGGCACGACCTTAACAAAGGCTTGGACAAAGGCATTGATAACCGCAAGATAACAAACATTGTAAGAACTGGCGACGGCACTCTGTGGTGCTCTGCCCTCTACGATGTTTACAGATACGACAAGACTAACAAATGTTGGGGCAAGGTTACGCTGCCCGGAAACAACGAGCGTGTGAGCGACATTGCGCTGCGCGGAAACGACACGATAGTCGTCGCCACCCGCTCGGAGATATACGAGGCTGTTGCGCCAAACTACAACTTCGCTTTACGCAGACTGAAAACGCCCTACGGACACAGCAATAAGGTAACGCTATTCAAGACATTCTGGATGCTTCACAGCGGCGATATGTTTGGGCTGGCAGGACGGCTATTTGTCGATTTCATAGCCATTGTGATAATCTTCCTCTGCATCTCGGGCATTGTTTTCTTTGTGCTCACCAACTCGGTTAAGCACCTAAGCAAACAGGCAAAAAACGGTTCGGCAGAGAAAGCCGAAAGACTAAAAGAAACGATAAAGACATACGCCGGCTGGATGAGGTGGAACGTGAAATGGCACAACAAACTGGGCGTTTGGCTGATAGTGTTCACGCTGATACTTTCGGTCACTGGCATGTGCCTGCGTCCGCCACTGATGATTCCGCTGGTGATGACGGAAGTCTCGCCAATACCCGGCTCTACCCTATCGAGCGAAAACGCGTTCTGCGACAAAATGAGAGGCATAAGATGGGACGCAAATTTGCAGAAATGGATTCTGGGAACGAGCGAAGGATTCTACATAGCAGACAAGGATTTCTCTTCAGCACCCGAGAAGATGAATGGTGCTCCGAAAGTAAGTCCGATGGGAATAAACGTGTTCTGCAAGAATCCCGACAACGACGGCGAGTGGCTGATAGGCTCGTTCAACGGTCTGACAAGATGGAATCCGGCAACGGCAGAACAGACCGACTGGTTCACCGGCAAAACTCCCGTTGTACCGAAAGGCATTCCGATTGCGAGCCACGCCGTTACGGGCTTTACGGCAGAATTGAAGGGCAAGACTCCGGTGGTGTTCGAATATTCGGCTGCGCCAAACGTAAAGATGCCCGAGATGCCCGATGTTCTGAAAAATCAGCCTATGTCGTTGTGGAACTTCGCACTCGAGTTGCATGTGGGCAGATGCTATGAGCCGTTTCTTGGGTCGGTGCTATCGGTCCTGTTCGTATTCATCAGCGGACTTCTGCTGACGCTCGTGCTCGTTTCGGGATACATCATCAGAATAAAGACAAAGAAAAAATCACTTAATTATTAAACATTTATAAAATAACAGAAAAATTATGAGACTCAAAAGTTTTATTACAATGATGTTCGCATCTGTTGCGCTGTTGGTTGGTACAACTTCATGCGGTGATGACGATGACGACAAGGTAGTATCAGTAGCCGAGGCAATGGCTGGCGAATACAATGGCGACCTCGGCATAAGCGTGATGGATACTGAAATGAAATACGAAGGTACTTTCAAGATTACAAAGGTTGACGGCACACACATCGACATTACATTGCCTGCTGCAGGCGAAGGCGCAATGGCTCTGCCTGCACTCGACGTAAAGAACATTCAGACATCTGGCGAGGCTGAAATTACAGTTGGTGACCAGAAGGTTAAGGCTTACACAGCCACCCTCGACAATTATTCAGGCTCAATTACAGTAAACGGCGAGGAGAAGGCCTACACCGTCACAAACCTTTCGGTAGCCGTTACTGGCAATGCCTGCGTTATCACCTACACTCTGAAGTATGGCTGGATGCCAATGGAAATGGAAGCAACGTTCCAGGGAACAAGAAAGTAAAGATATTTCATAGATGAAATCAAGGCTTATTATTTTGATTCTGTCCGTCAGCATGGCTTCGACTGTGCTGGCGGCCAGTCATGTTATTAAGGGTAAAATCACGAGCGCAAGCGGCGAGCCTCTGCCCGGCTCAAACATAACGGTGAGGGGCACGAAGAATTTTGTTACGACCGCTGATGCTAACGGAAACTACAAGATTGAGGTTGGAAGCAACAAGTCTTACAAGATAACGGTATCTTACGTTGGATATGTAACACAGACATTCAACGTATTGGTAAACAACGGCGATGTGGACAAGAACGTAAAGATGGTCGAAGACGAGCACTCGCTCGACCAAGTAGTGGTTACGGCAACACACACCGCCAAGGCTCTGAAAGATGTACCCGTGGTTACGCGCCTCATCACCCTGTCGGATATTCAGAAGGTTGATGCTACCAACATTCAAGACATGCTTACGCAAGAACTTCCGGGACTGGAGTTCGGCTTGGCTATGAGTCAGGAAACATCGCTCAACATGAGCGGATTTGGCGGCAACGCAGTATTGTTCCTTGTCGACGGCGAACGAATGGCTGGCGAGACAATGGACAATGTTGACTACAACCGAATGAACCTTGACAACGTGGGCAGAATAGAGATTGTGAAGGGCGCATCATCAGCCCTCTACGGCTCGAATGCCGTTGGAGGAGTTATAAACATCATAAGCCGCGAGAATACCGAGCCTTGGACGGCAAACGTAAACTCGCGCTACAGTTCGATGGGAAACGAATGGCGCAACGGCGCGAACTTCTCTCTGAACAAAGGAAAATGGAACTCGCAGACAAATTTTCAGCATACAGATATCGAGCCAATTACGCTCTCTGCCGGAATATCATCGTCAGAAAAAGCACTGGCAATTCTGCAAGGCAAGACGGTTGACGAGGACAAATCGGATATCAAGCGCCTGTACGGTCAGGAGACATTCAACGTTAAGGAACGGCTCACATTCAACGCAAGCGACAGACTGAAATTCGTGGCTCGCGGCGGATATTTCTTCCGCGACAGTCAGCGCGACACATACAGTTATCACTTCAACGCCTACAGCGCAGGTCTGAAGGGGCGTTACACGGCGGCTAACGGCAGCAATCTCGAAGTGTCGTATGCCTTCGACCAATACGACAAGGCAAACTTCGACACCAGCGGAAAGCGCACTCACGACCACGACTACAGCAACATTCAGCACGTTGGCCATGCCATCTACAACCATCTGCTTGGCAAGAACACTCTTACGGTCGGAGCAGATTTCATGCACGACTATCTTACTACATACCAGTTTCTGAACAATGCCGAGAACTCGCAGAACAATGCCGACGGATATGCACAGTTCGACTATAATCCAACGCAGAAACTGAACATCGTCGGAAGTCTGAGATACGATTACTTCTCGGCATCCGACAATCAGTCTGTCACCGCCCGACTCGCCGCCGTGTACAAGCTCAAGCATCTGACGCTAAGAGCCAACTACGCCAGCGGATTCCGCGCTCCGTCGCTCAAAGAGATGTACATGCACTACGACATGGGCAACATGGGTTACATGATAATAGGAAATCCCGACCTCTCGCCCGAGAAGAGCAACAACTACAACATTGCCGTAGAGCACAACGGAAGCGTGAAGAACGGCAGCATCTTAGACGGAAACTACAACATAACGCTGATGGGCTACTGCAACGTGTTCGACAAACGCATAACAACAGTTGAGCGATATTGGGTGGTAGATGCCAGCAAGGCCGAAGGCGGATTTCAGATTACTGCCGACGACAAGCATCTTACATCGCACGAAACGGCCGATGACATAACATACAAATACACAGCCGACGACGGAACGGTAAAAGAGGCTCTGAGCAGCGCACTCTACTGGAACGAGGACGGCGTGAAGGTTTACGGGCTTGAACTGAGCGCGAAATACAACTTCGACTTCGGTCTTGGGCTGAAATACAACTACTCGTACATGCACGAGAGCGGAAACGTGGTAGACAGCCAGTTCACTCAGCCACGCTCGCACTCGATGACGTGGAGCGCCGACTACGAGCACCGCTTCAGCAAAAACTACAAGGCAAGCATCACACTATCGGGACGCGCCCTCGGAGCTCCGCAGTCGGGACGCAAGGATGTTGAGCAGGGCTACTCAATATGGAAATGCATGGTTCAGCAGCACATCATGAAAGGCATAAAGCTGAACTTTGCCGTAGACAACCTGTTCAACTACGTTCCGAAAGCCTATCACTACAACTCTCCGCTCACAACAGGAAGAAACTGGAGCGTGGGACTATCGCTTAACATTGACAGATTTTTTGAGAAATAACATATTGCAACAATGAAATTATCCGAGAAAGCAAAACGCATTTGGAAATGGATAGGACTGGCAGTGCTGACCCTTACGGTCGTCGCTGCCTTAACAGCCGTATGGAACACATGGTTCGGCCGCACTCGCATCGCCTTCGTAAACTATCAGGTTACAACGCTTGGCGAGATAAGCAAGGCTAACGACAATCCGTTTATCAAGATTGAAGAACTGCCGCTCGACAAACTCGACGACATTGACGACTACGACATGGTATTCGTAAACGCCATGGGCATTCGCCTTACCGAGGAACAGCGCGACAAGATTCAGATGGCTGGCTGGACGGGAACGAACATCCTCACAACGATGGCTACAAATCCCGACAACTACATCATAAGCGTAGACAGCATAACAGCCGACACCATAAACACTTATCTGCGCGGAGCAAGCCGACAGAACTACCGCTCGATGCTCAACTACATCCGCACAAATGTTGACAAGAAAATCATCTTCTGCGGAGACATCGACGCCGCCACTCCATCGCCAACCGGAATGTTCTCTCACCCCAACATCGAACATCCCGACGACGAGGATGTTTTCTTCGAAAGCATCAAGGACTACGAGGCATATCTGCAAAAGCACAATCTGATAAAGAAAGATGCTCCGCGAGTAATCGTAACCGGCGCGATGGGCAATCCGAACGAACTGGTTCTCGCCCTCGAAAAGAGCGGAAACACGGTTTACTGCGTAAACGGAATGTTCGTCAGATTTCTGAAGATGCTTGAAGCCGAACGCCCCGACATGAAGTTCAACGCGGTGGTGAACCTTGCCCACGGCAGACTTGGCGACAAGGCTGTTGAATGGCTGGCGCAGCAGAACATTCCGCTGTTCGGAACGCTCAACGTTAATCGCCTCACATCCGAATGGGAAGAGGACAAGCAGGGAATGCAAGGCGGCTTTATGAGCCAGAGCATAGTAACGCCCGAGATTGACGGTGCAATACGACCTTACGTTATCTTCGGACAGCGGATAAACAAGGAAGGGCTGCACGAGGCTTACACCATTCCCGACAGACTTGACAAGTTCGTAAAGACCGTTAACAACTACATCGCGCTCCAGAAGAAGGCGAACAAAGACAAGCACATTGCCATCGTCTACTTCAAAGGTCCGGGCGAGCAGGCTCTCTCGGCTTCGGGACTCGACGTGGTGCCATCGCTCTACAACATGCTCAAGCGACTTCAGAGCGAGGGCTACAACACAAGCGGACTGCCATCTTCGGTAACCGATTTTCAGAAGATTATCATGAAGAAGGGAGCGCCGATAAGCGACCTCAGCATCATCGAGCAGCACCCCGACACGGTGGTAAGAATACAGTTCGGCAACATCGCGCTTCTGCCCCAGCCTCTTGCGGGACATGGCGACAACACGTTCCAGATTGTTCACGGAACGGATTCAGACCCTGTAAAGGAATTTCAGAATGCCTATTTCTGGATTCAGAATACTTTCAAGGCCGATGCCATGATACATTTCGGCACGCACGGAGGACTTGAATTCACTCCGCGCAAGCAGGTGGCACTATCGAGCAACGACTGGCCCGACAAACTTGTAGGAACAATTCCGCACTACTATCTTTACACCATCGGCAACGTGGGCGAGGCTCTCATTGCCAAGCGACGCACATACGCAGGCATTCAGAGCCACATAACGCCGCCGTATCTCGAAAGCAATCTGCGAAACACATACAAATCGCTTACCGATGCCATTCAGACTTACGAAAAATCGCCTTCGGATGCGGCATCAATAGCCGTAAAGAAGATTGCCGTAAGCATGGGAATACATCGCGACCTCGAAATGGATTCTATCCTTACAAAGCCGTGGACAGCCGACCAGATTGCAAAGGTTGAGCACTTTGGCGAGGAGATTGCCAACGAGAAGATTGTCGGTCAGCTGTACACGCTCGGCGAGCCTTACGAGGCAAAGCGCATAGAATCGACCGTCTATGCCATGTGTACCGACCCAATAGCATACAGCATGCTTAGTCTCGACAAGCAACTGAAGCGCGCCAAGGGCGATGCCGAGAAGCACAAGGCTTTCTTCACATCGCAGTATCTCAATCCAGCCAAGGCTCTCGTTGGCAGACTTCTCAACGGCTCGGCTGCGGTTAGCGATGCCTTCATCTGCCACACCGCCGGAATAACTCAGCAGCAACTCGACAAGGCTCGCGAGATTGAAAACTCACAAAACAATCCGTCGGACATGATGTCGATGATGATGGCAATGATGGGCAGCGACGACAAGGACAAGAGCGGCAGAAAACCATCGAAGCCGGAAGCCGCATCAAAGGCCGAAAAGAAGCCCGATGCCGAGGCTATGAAAAAGATGAAGGAAGCCGGAAAGGGCATGGACCCAAAGAAGGCTCTGCAAATGGCAAAGATGGCCGGAGCAAGCCCCGAGGCTCTGAAGAAGATGGCTGCCGCAATGGGACTTGGCACAAACAGCACGAAGAACGACAACGTAAGCGGCATGATGGCAAAAATGGCAGCCATGAAGAAGTCGTACACCAAGGAAGAAACGTATCTTGCCAACGCCATAATGGAGGTTGAGCGCACGCTAAAGAACGTGAAAGCATACAAGCAGCAACTTCTCGACGCGCCAAGGCACGAACTGGCATCTATGATGAATGCCCTGAACGGCGGATACACTCGCCCAAGCAGCGGAGGCGATGTCATAGCAAATCCTCGCGCCCTTCCTACGGGCTGCAATCTTTACGGAATAAATGCCGAAGCCACTCCAACCGAGCAGGCTTGGGAGAAGGGAAAGATGCTTGCCGAAAATACGATAAAGATGTATCGCGAGCGTCATCACGACTCCATTCCGCGAAAGGTTTCGTTCACCTTCTGGTCGTCCGAATTTATCGAGACTGGCGGAACAACCATGGCTCAGGCATTCTATCTGCTCGGCATCGAACCCGTTCGGGATGCCTTCGGGCGTGTTACCGACATCCGCCTCATTCCGAGCAATGAACTCGGGCGTCCGCGCATCGACGTGGTTATTCAGACATCAGGACAGTTCCGCGACATTGCGGCATCGCGTCTGTATCTTCTAAACCGCGCCGTACAGATGGCCGCCGAGGCAAAAGGCGACAAGTACGAAAACATGGTGAGCGAGGGCGTAAAGGAATCTGAACGCGCCCTAACCGAATCGGGAATTTCGCCTAAAGATGCCCGCGAGATGTCTACATTCCGCATCTTTGGCGGACTGAACGGCGGATACGGCACGGGCATTCAGGAGATGGTTCAGCAAGGCAGCAGTTGGAAGACCGAAGATGAGATTGCCAACACCTACATCAACAACATGTCGGCCTTCTACGGCTCTGAAGAATATTGGGAGAAGGCTTCGAAAGTGGCTTTCAAGGCAGCCCTGACGCGCACCGATGCCGTGGTTCAGCCGCGCCAGTCAAACTCGTGGGGCGCACTATCGCTCGACCACGTTTACGAGTTTATGGGCGGCATGAATCTCGCCGTGCGAAACGTTACGGGCAAAGACCCCGATGCTTATCTGGCCGACTATCGCAACCGTAACAACAATCGCATGCAGGAGGTAAAGGAAGCCATCGGCGTTGAAAGCCGAACAACAATCTTCAACCCAACTTACATCAAGGAGAAGATGAAGGGCGGCGCGAACGAGGCTTCAGAAATTGCCGACATCGTTGAGAATACTTACGGATGGAACGTAATGAAGCCTAAGGCTATCGACAACCAGATGTGGGAGAAAATCTACAACGTCTACGTCAAAGACGAGATGAATCTGGGCATCGACAAGTTCATGAAGGAGAAAAATCCGGCTGCAATGGAGCAGATGGCTCACACAATGGTTCAGACCATTCAGAAAGGGTTGTGGAAAGCTTCGCCCGACAAATTGAAAAACCTTCAGAAACTGGAGCACGACCTCCATGCCGAGGCTGAAGCCCGTATGCACAACAACATGGGCAAGGATAACAGCAACGACGGCACGGTTATGAAGAAAGAGACTCTATCCGACTCTGCCGAGACAAGCACAACCATCGTAACGGCTTCGGTTGTAATAGCCTTCGCACTCGTTGCCTTTGCAATAATCGGCATAATTATCCGCAAACGCCGCAAACAAGAAACCGAAGAGGAAGAATAATGGAAATAGTAGTTCTTGTACTGATGTTTCTGGTCATGTTCATGACATGGCTGAAACTATCCTTCCTGAAAGCATGGCATATAGCAGTAATCTCTGCTGTATGCTCGCTTTTCATCGTGCTAACGTGGCGCATAGCCATTGAGCAGAGCCGAAACGAAATAAGCGAATGGCTCGGCAACCAGAGACTGATGCTCGACACATCGGTTGTGCTGACAATCGAAGTTCTGTGGCAGATGTGCTTCTGCCTTCTGTCGGGAAAACTGCTCTACGGCGAGAAGGTTGGCAGACGCACAATTTTCGCTTATCGTGTGCTCAGATTCTTTCCGGGTGTACTTATACTGCCCGTACTGTTTTATGCGCTAATTCAGGCCGTATATGCCTTTACCGGGGTTAGTTTCTCGCTCGTTGCATGGACGATGGCGGCATTTGTCTTTCTTCTAATGCCTGCCGGAGCATACACCATGCGCTTCCTGCTGCCCGAGAAACCGCTGAGGCTCGAGATTCTGTTTCTCTGCGCTTCGATGATTCTTATTCTCGGCATCATTGCCACGGTCAATGGCTCTACTACATTCAAGGGTTCCGACCCGATAGAATGGGCGGCCTTGGGCACATTCGCGCTTATCGCCCTTGTATGCGGAACTGTCGGCTTTCTCATCAGACAATATAAAATCAAAAAATCAAACTAATAAACAATAAACATCATTATGGAAATAATTTCAGATATTCTCTACTGGATAAGCACAGGGCTGCTTGTTCCTGTAATCGTTGCACTTATCCTTCTTTTTCTGCGTTCGCTGCTCCTTATCGGCAGTTTCTTCGGACAGTATCTGGCAATACGCAAGTCGGCTGCGCAGATAAGAAAGGCTCTTACGGGCATCACTTCTGAAAACATCGACAGCGTTACGGCAAATCTGCCCAAAAAGAGCGATATGCTTGTCGTTTCATTCGTAAAAAAGATGATTGAAAGCAAGGATAACTATGCTGAGGTAAAGCGTCTGCTTGCCGAGTTCGAGATTACAGCCGACAAGGACCTCGCAACGTGCAAGATGCTCTCGAAACTCGGTCCGATGCTCGGACTTATGGGAACTCTAATTCCAATGGGACCGGCTCTTGCTGGACTTGCCTCGGGCGACATCGAGTCTATGGCGCGCAACATGCAGGTTGCCTTCGCAACAACAGTTACGGGACTGGTTGCGGCTGCCATCGGCTACGTTACTCAGCAAGTAAAGCAACGCTGGTATCTGCAAGACATGACCAATCTTGAATATCTTTCAGACATCCTAAAAAAGTAAAAATATGCGCCACAGACTGTTAAAGAATAACGAGGAAGACGACCCGATGTCTACGGTGTCAAACCTGTTCGATGTTGCAATGGTTTTTGCCGTCGCGCTGATGGTTGCACTGGTTACACGGTTCAACATGACCGAGATGTTCAGCACCGAGGACTTCACGATGGTTAAGAATCCGGGAAAGAAGAACATGGAGATTATAACCAAGGAAGGAAAACAGATAAACAAATACACTCCTTCCGAAGACCAGTCGTCGAAAGACGGAAACAAGGGCAAGCGCGTAGGAGTTGCCTACCAACTCGAAAACGGCGAGATTATCTACGTTCCCGAATAAAGAACCTCTCCTAAAAAAACGAGTTCACAGTCGCCCGTAAAAATGCGACTGTGAACTTCTAAAAAATCTAAAAACCTTTAAAATATTATTATCTTCGCGACAATTTCTTTACTTCATTCTCAACTTCATCGAGCTCCCATAGCCTTGATTCCACTTTAACCAGATTTCCGTTCTGGTCAATAAGCCGATATGTTGGATAGCCTTGTACTCCAAGATATTTTTCGAGCAATTTTTGCTGTGCGTCGGGCAAATTATAATGCGCCACGTTTGCACCCGTAACATTGTACTCTTTTATTACATTCTTCCAGCCCTTTTCGTTCGAATTACTGGCAAAATACATAAACACCATATCGTACGGCTTCAGGCGCTTGTATTCTTCCTGCGACTTTGAAAGCAGCCGCTTGCAAGGACCGCACCATATACCCCACACATCAATAAGAATTATCTTGCCTCTGTAAGGCTTTGTAAGCGTATTCAGAATCTTTGCGCCGTCGGTCATGCCCTTAACTGCGTCCGACGATTTCAGACAGTCTGAGTCGAAAGCCATATTGTCGAGACATTCTAACTTATCGTTCATAGCATGAATATATTCGCGGTAGCCGTCTGCCGAAATGAGCGAATCGACAAGAGCAAGGGTTTCTTTCTGCAATGACTTTCTTTGCCCTCCAAACACCCATTTGCACAAATAATCCGAAAGAATAACGTCGTGCACCGACTTACTCACTCCGCGGCATATCATCTCCTCCGACAAAGCCTTTATTTCTCTTCTTTGAATGAACTCCCAGTAATTGTTGTCTAAAAGCTCGTTAATTTTCTGAACAAAGTCGTTTGCGTTGAATTCTCTTTCCAACTTTTTCTTCAGACTGTCAGACGCATTTTGTTGCTTCTTCTGCAACGCGCGATAAGCGGCTTCATATTTCTCTGCAGCCTCCCAGTCGTTTGCCGATAGTTTCAGAACGCCGTTTTTCTCAGCCATCACAAGACATTCTTTTAGCGTCATTGTATCTTTCTCCAGAACCCAAGAATACAATATTGAGCAATAATCGCTTATCAAATCCCTACCGCACCAAATTGCATAGTAAGGCAATCGGACTTTTTCTAGATACTGTTTCTCTATTATTTTCAGATATTTGTCAGAAAAATCTCCATTTGCCACATATTTACTCTTCATTAAGAAATGTGCTGCCGACACATATATATCATTCTCTCTAAGAGTCTTGTATCTGCCAGATAAGTTCGGATGCTTGGAAAATAATTCTGCCGTTTTCTGAATTTCCTTATCAGTCTCTTTCTTCACCTTCTCGAAGAAATCGTCAAGATGAAAATCCTTCTCTTCAAGCGGATTGACAAACAAACCGGATAATCCGTAGGATGCTATTTCGTTTTGCAGACGAACATCCTTGCCCATAAACAACTTTTTATTCTCCTTTACATCATACAAAAGAAAGTACGATTTATTAGGCTCTGCAATATTATGTAAATCAGAGCCACCGCATCTCAAACAATAAAACGTAGTATTCAGCACAGGCATACGCAAGCAGAATCTGCCTACAGAATCGAGCGGCACAACTATATCATCATCCGAGTCAGCACACCCGCGGTCTTTTTTCAATCTAAATTCACGCACCCCTTCTGGCACGTTTCTTATCAAGCCCGAAATTGTTACGCTGTCGACTTTACAATAGTTGTTATCGACAATTTCTGTACGATTGTCCTTCTCAGGATAGTCGGGCATGGTCGACGATTTTATAAGGCTACATTCGGCCTTATCTGCGCCGATAGAAATCGTGCGAATGCCCGATTCGGCTGCACCAACGTTTACTTGCAGCGTATCGCCATTGTTTGCAGCACGCAAAACATAGCAATCCTTGTCATCGCTGCGCGAGACGACGTCCCAACACTTACTGTCGTAAATAACCTGATTGTCGACAAAGCCAACGAACCATTCGCCAGTCTTTTCGTTTCGCCAATAGGTATCCTCAATGCCACTTTGTCCACATCCGAAGAATGAAAAAATCACTATAACAGATGCTATTAGGATAATTTTTTTCATAGAAATGATTGTATTATATTTATATTATTTTAGTTCACGCCCAACTCCGCTTTCATAGCATCTCCCAAAATAAGGAAGAAAATGCGAAATCAATGACTATTTGGTATTATCTTTAAAAGTTACGAACGGAAAATCGACTTTTTCCTCGCGCTGGCAAAGATAGTATTTTTTCTAAACAGATTATCATTTAGAGCAATTTATTTTATTAAAACATTTCAGAATTGCGCCATTTTTAAGCATTTTTAACAAAAAAAGAGGGTGTGTCAAAATAGGCACATCCTTTTTTTATATCAAAGCCCCGACTTTCTCAAGCCAGGGCTTCGTTATGTCGTAAAGTTTTCGTATCTTTACAACATGCAATATAAAACGCAACAAAGATACCACTTTCGTCCGTATTCTCCAAATCAGACGATACTTTTTCCTCAGAGAATCGACAAGGACATTGCCCAGGACGACCCAGTCCGTCTTGTGAGCAGCGTAGTTAACAGTTTGGACTTGAGCGGTCTTCGCAAGCTGTACAAGGAGCGTGGCCGCAGCCCTTACGACCCGAAGATGCTTCTGGCCGTAGTCATCTATGCCTACATGAACAACATATATTCATGCCGCAAGATAGAGAAGAGCCTCAGGCGGGATGTCCATTTCATCTGGCTTGCAGGATATGAGCAGCCCGACTTCATCACCATCAACCGCTTCCGCAACCGTGCGAAGGAAGAGATCAACAACATCTTCACCCAGCTGGTGCTTCTTCTGAGTGCCAAGGGGCTGGTGAGTCTCGACGTTGAGTATGTTGACGGTACAAAGATGGAGTCAAAGGCGAACAAGTACACCTTCGTCTGGCGCAAGACAGTCGAGAAGAACCGCGCCAGGCTGATGGAGAAAATCCGCGTACTCCTGTCACAGGTTGACGACGCCATTGCGCAGGACAAGGCATCGGCAGAGGATGCCGTGAGCTTTACTCCCGAGACTTTGACGGAGATAGCTCAGGAACTTCGCCACTCACTTGCAGAGCAGCCCTCGCCAGAGACGAAGGAAGAGAAAAAGGTCATCCGGCAGAAGGAGAAAGAAGCGAGGCAGATAGAGAAGATGGCAGACAAACTGTCGGAATATGACAGACACCTTGAAACACTAGGCGAGCGCAATTCCTACAGCAAGACTGATAATGACGCCACCTTCATGCGCATGAAAGAGGATGCTATGAACAACGGGCAGACCAAACCCGGCTATAATCTGCAGATTGGCACAGAGAACCAGTTCATCACCGACTTCGGCTTCTTCCACAATCCCAACGATACGGGAACCATGATTCCATTCCTCAACTCCTTCTCTGACAGATACAGTCACATGCCGAAGGAGTGCTGCGCCGACTCCGGCTACGGCAGTGAGGAGAACTACTCATTCATGGAGGCAAGCGACATTGAGGCATACGTCAAGTACAACTACTTCCACAGGGAGCAGAAGCGCGACTTCAGGCAGGACATCTTCCGCATGGAGAACCTGTACTATAACAAAGAGAAGGACTACTTCGTCTGCCCGATGGGACAACACATGGAAATGGCCGGCATCCGGCATGACAGGACAGAGCGTGGCTATCGGACGGTTAGCGCCATATACAGGGCGCAGAGATGTGAGGGATGTCCGCTCAGGTGGGGATGCTACAGGCGTAAGCAAGGCAACAGGGAGATGGAAGTCAACCACCAGCTGATGGAGTACAAGCGCAAGGCAAGGGAGCGTCTGACATCAGAGAGAGGACTGATGCACAGGTCAAAGCGTCCGATAGAACCGGAAGCCGTCTTCGGACAGATGAAATACAACATGCAGTACAAGCGCTTCCGTCACTTCGGCAAGGGCAAGGTCACCATGGACTTTGCCTTCTTCGCCATTGCCTTTGACATCAAGAAAATGGCTGCCGTGATGAGAAAACAGGCACAGAACGGTCTCTCAAAGGCTGTTTTTATACCGATATACCGACTATATAACGCAAAATGCGGCTTCGTGGGTGCTTGTGACAGATTTTACATCAAAAAAGCGGCATAGAAAGAATCTTTCCATGCCGTGCCTGTAAAAAAACAAATAAGAGGATGTGCCTATTTTGACACACCCTCTTATAAATCCTCGGCAATTATGAAAGCTATTTTGAATTATGAATTATGAATTTTGAATTGTTCATTGTCAATTGTCAACTGTCCAACTGTCAATTCTGATTTTTTCAACTTTCAATTTTCAACTTTCGAATTCTCAATTCCCGTCTTCAGGAACTTCACATACTTGTCGATATCCTCATCGTAACTGTATGCTGCATTCAGCGGATTGCCGTTGCCATCTACCAGAACATAGAACGGCTGCGTGTTGCTTCCGAACTTGTGACGTTGCAGATAACTCCACTTGTCGCCAAGAGTGCGGAGAGTAAGCGTGCTGCCATCAGCCTCGGTAACAGTAAGTTTCTGCGGAAGCGGCTTCTTGTTATCGGTATACAACTCTATCAATACATAGTCGTTCTCGAGCATCTCGCGCACCTTAGGGTCAGTCCACACGGCAGCCTCCATCTTTCGGCAGTTTACGCAGCCAAGACCAGTAAAGTCGAGCATGACAGGCTTGTTGTGCTTGCGCGCATACGCCATACCCTCGTCATAATCGCTGAACATCGGCTTAACCGAATTATCCACAAGTTTCCACTTCTGCGTACTCATTGGCGGCGTGAAGGCACTAACGAGCTTGACAGGCGCGCCCCACAGTCCCGGAACGAGATAGCAGACAAACAGCGCGACAATAGCACCTATTAAAATACGAACCTTTCCGACAGACTTCTTGCCTCGGTGGTCGTCTGGAATCTTAACAAAGCCGAACAGAAAGAGGGCAAGCCATGCAAAGAGCACAATCCAGATGCCAATGAACAAATCGCGGAACAACAGATTCCATCCGTAAGCCATATCGGCCACAGAGAAGAACTTGAGGGCAAAAGCCAGTTCGATAAAACCGAGGAACACCTTTACCACCACCATCCAACTGCCCGACTTTGGCGCTTGCTTGAGCCATGCAGGGAAGAGTGCGAACAACGTGAACGGCAGGGCAAGCGCGATGGCAAAGCCCAACATACCGAGCGATGGGGCGAGCAACTCGCCTGTTGTTGATATCTCTACCAGCAAGAAACCGATGATAGGGCCTGTGCAACTGAACGACACCAACGCCAGAGTGAATGCCATAAGGAAGATGCTGAGCAATCCTGTTGCCTTGTCAGCCTTACTGTCAACGGCGGTGCTCCACGATGCAGGCAGAGTAATCTCGAACAAGCCGAGGAAACTGAGTCCGAACACGACGAGCAGCAGGAAGAAGAATATATTGGCAACGGCACTCGTAGAAAGCGCGTTAAGTTGGTTGGCACTCGACAGAAGCGTTACCACAACAGCCAGAAGCATATAGATGACAACAATGCTTGCGCCGTATGTAAACGCATCGCGGATGGCTTTTGAGCGGTCGGCACTTCGTTTAAGGAAGAAACTTACCGTCATAGGGATTATAGGCCACACGCACGGAGTGGCGAGAGCCACAAGTCCGCCCAAGAAACCGAGCAGGAAGATGGTAAGAAGAGAGCGGTCTGCCCCACCCTGTCCTTCGTCTTCGCCGAAAGAGTTGAGTTTGTCTATTACAGGAGTCCACAAATCGGACACGGCAGTTGTATCGACATTCATCACTACTGCCGGAGAAGCCGATGCAACGGACGAATCGGCAATAGCGTTCTTCTCGTCTGCCTGAGCCGCATCCTTTGCGGCATCAGTCTTGGCTGCGGCAACCTTGCCCGAGAAAGAGAAGTCCACCGATGTTGGCGGAAGACAGTTCTCGTCGTTGCATGCGCCATATTCAAGATACCCGTTAGCCTCGTAGTCGTCGCCAGTTATCTGTATTCGCTGTACAAACTGCACGGAATGTTCGAAATACCGAACGTCCATGCCGAACATATCCTCGTACTTCTTTATCTCGTTGCCTTCGGGCTTCAGTCTGCCCACAGCCTTAACGTTGCGGCTGTCTTCGAGATGGAACGAAGCAGAGATTGGTCCGTCTTCAGGCAGACCGGTTGAATACACATGCCATCCGTTGGAAATTGTTCCGCTGAAGATGACGTCAAATTCACGTTCGCTTACCTGTTTTTGCTTGACAGCAAACTTTACAGGACTTTTGATTTGCGCAATTGTCGGTATCATTATGCCGAGCAAAAGCATGATTGTTGTTATAATCCGTCTCATTTTGCGCAAAAATAATGAATTTATGGGATTCTATGCTACATTTTATCATTTATCTGCAAGCAAATCACACTCTACGATACGAAGTTCGTTCTTGACCTTATCGCCGTCCTTAGCCTTGAAAAGGTCAAGTTCATTTGCGACTGGGGCTGCAAGCTCGACGATCTGCCCAAAAGCATCGCTGTTTGCGGCTGCGCCCTTCAGTCGTATGGTTATGCTTCGGGATTCCTTCGGGTTTAGTTCGAGATGAACATAGCCGAGGCTTGTAGGAGTTTCGCCTTTCCAAACCAACGTGCTGTCGGCATAAACCTCAATAGGATATTTGCGTTTGCGCCAGCCTGTGAACTTAGCAACCACCTGTCTGACGACTTCGGGCTTTGCAAATTTGTATGTTATCCATGCCGTTGAAGATAATCCGTCGTTCTTCCATTCTGTCTCCTCGTTGTCGTCGATACTATATCGCGCCGTGCTCTGACTGCATCCGGCTACGACATCGGCAATCTTTACAGTACGGAATATCTGTTTATAAGAAGGCGTAGAAGGAGTTTCGCCACGCAGCATCGTAAACGGAACGGTTGTGCTCTTGTTATCGGTCGTAGAAATCATAGCCGAAGCACTACTTGATGATCCATCTGTTGGCTTGACAGTCTTCAATATACATGAAGACTTGCCAAGTCCGTCGGCATCAGCAGAGACAACTATCCTGCCCGGATTTGTCGTGCCACGCAAAAGCACACGATTCACGCCACATTCAACAGGAAGAATCTGAGAGCCTACACAGTTTGTTCCAAGCGAGTCTTTAGCCAAGCCTCCACACCACTCAGCCGCCCCCTTCAGACTGAAACGGATCTTATTGTTTGCAAGCGGACAGCGGTTTCCGTCTTTGTCAACAACCTCAACCTCAATCATAGCCATATCAGCCCCATCAGCCTTGAAGCCACGCGCATCGGTCATAGTGGTGAGACGAATATGATGCGGTTTGCCAGCAGTTTTCAGGCTGTATGATGAAAGTTCGCGCCCGGCCTCATCGTAAGAAACCGCCTTAATCTCGCCAGCCTCAAACTTCACATTATCGAATGTATATAAGAAATGGTAATCGTTTCTGCCGCCTTCAATCTCCCTGCCGTTGACAAAGAGTTTTACCGACGGAGCATCGCTAACAACATAC
>JAEEGK010005547.1_pt1 | contig 30515 bp, 22 predicted proteins | sample 8958771 | NCBI WGS metagenome assembly JAEEGK01 (sample SAMN16246547, study PRJNA631951) | gut metagenome | biome: gut microbiome; feature: rumen; material: SC-attached | host: Bos | place: Iran: Karaj | collected 2018-10 | reverse complement strand
CGACCCTTATAATGGGCAGATACTCAACGATGTCAAAGCGACAGTCGAAGGCACTGTGTTCTTCGCCCACAACCGTCCCGTCGTCCTACAGAATGCATTGCTATTTATGATACATACACTTTAATATTTGATAATGATGAATGAAAAATTTGAAATAAAAGAGCTTGACCAAGTGGTCGTTCGTTTCTCTGGTGATTCTGGCGACGGTATGCAGTTGGCCGGTAACATCTTCTCTACGGTGAGTGCCACCGTTGGTAATGGTATTTCCACGTTCCCCGACTATCCTGCTGATATCCGTGCCCCGCAAGGTTCTCTGACAGGTGTCAGTGGTTTCCAAGTGCATATTGGTGCAGGAAAGGTTTATACCCCTGGTGACAAGTGTGATGTGTTGGTGGCAATGAATGCTGCAGCCTTGAAGACACAGCTGAAGTATTCAAAGCCGCAGGCAACCATCATTATTGATACTGACTCTTTCGGTCCTAATGACTTGAAGAAAGCGCAGTTCCAGACAGAGGACTATCTGGGTGAGATGGGTATTGACCCAGACCGTGTCATCCAGTGTCCATTGACAACCATGGTGAAGGATTGTCTTGCAGATACAGGAATGGACAATAAAGCAGTCTTGAAGTGCCGTAATATGTTCGCTCTCGGACTGGTTTGCTGGCTCTTTGACCGTGATCTCTCTCTGGTCGCTAACTTCCTTCGTGAGAAATTCGCTAAGATACCCGCTATTGCAGAGAATAACATCAAGGTCGTTCAGGCTGGTTACGACTATGGACATAATACCCATTCCTCAGCGATGAACGTATATCGTATCGAGACTAAGGAGAAAGAGCCTGGTCGCTATATGGATATCACTGGTAACAAGGCGACAGCCTATGGCTTTATCGCAGCCGCCGAGAAAGCGGGTCTGAAGCTTTACTTAGGTTCTTATCCTATAACACCTGCAACAGATGTGCTGCATGAGTTGTCTAAGCACAAGTCATTAGGTGTGACAACTGTTCAGTGTGAGGATGAGATCAGTGGATGTGCCTCTGCCTTAGGAGCCTCTTTTGCAGGAGCCTTAGGTGTGACATCTACCTCAGGTCCTGGTATCTGTCTGAAGTCTGAGGCGATGAATCTTGCAGTGATTATGGAATTGCCTTTGGTGGTACTTGACGTACAGCGTGGCGGTCCTGCTACGGGTCTTCCTACAAAGTCAGAACAGACAGACCTTCTGCAAGTGCTTTTTGGGCGTAATGGTGAGAGCCCGATGCCTGTGCTGGCAGCTACGAGTCCTGCCGACTGTTTCGACGCAGCCTACCAAGCATGTAAGATGGCATTAGAGCATATGACTCCGGTAGTACTTCTCACCGATGCTTATATTGCCAATGGTTCTGGTGCCTTTAAACTGCCAGAGATAACCAAGCTTGATGCCATCAATCCTCCATACGTTCCAGAGGAGTTGAAGGGGAAGTGGACACCTTATATGCGTGCAGAAAACGGAACTCGCTATTGGGCTGTTCCTGGTCGTGAGGGATTCACCCATATCCTTGGCGGTCTGGAGAAAGACTCAGAGACTGGTGCTATCTCAACGAATCCTGAGAATCACGATTTGATGACTCGTCTACGCCAGCAGAAGATTGCTAATATTCAGGTACCTGACTTGGAAGTAGAGGGTGATGTGAAAGATGCTGATTTACTCGTAGTAGGCTTTGGTTCAACCTATGGTCATCTGCATTCTGCGATGGACGAGCTCCGTACCAAGGGCTATAAGGTGGCACAGACCCACTTTAAGTACTTGAACCCACTGCCCAAGAACACGGCAGAAGTGCTCTCTCGTTATAAGAAGGTGGTCGTTGCTGAGCAGAATATGGGACAACTTGCCGCCTACCTGCGTATGAAAGTGGATCACTTCACGCCTGAGCAGTTTAATCAAGTGAAGGGTCAGCCATTCGTAGTGGAAGAGTTAGTCAACGCATTTGAGGACATTTTAAAGAAGTAAAGCTATGAGTACATATACAGCACAAGATTATAAGAAAGGACAGCCACGTTGGTGTCCGGGATGCGGTGACCACTTCTTTCTGGCATCGCTGCATAAAGCATTGGCAGAAATAGGTGTTGCTCCTTATGATACTGCCGTTATTTCTGGTATCGGTTGTTCCAGCCGTCTGCCACACTATATGGCAACCTATGGTATGAATACGATTCACGGTCGTGCTGCTGCTATTGCGACAGGCGCAAAGGTAGCTAACCCCAATCTGACTGTATGGCAGGTTAGTGGTGATGGTGATGGACTTGCTATTGGTGGTAATCACTTTATCCACGCCAATCGTCGTAATATTAATCTGAATATGATTTTGCTGAACAACCGTATCTACGGTTTGACCAAGGGACAGTATTCTCCAACCTCTCCTCGTGGCTTCGTCTCTAAGTCGAGTCCTTATGGTACAGTGGAGGATCCTTTCCGTCCTGCAGAGTTATGCTTCGGTGCTCGTGGACATTTCTTTGCCCGTGCTGTTGCCACAGATTCCCAAGGTACTGTGGAAATCTTAAAAGTTGCCTATGAGCACAAAGGCGCTGCTGTTTGTGAGATTCTGCAGAACTGTGTCATCTTTAATGATGGTACACATGAGAGTGTTTACAACAAGGAAGGTCGTAAGAAGAATGCCATTTACGTTCATCATGGCGAGAAACTAGTATTTGGTGAAAACAATGAGTTCGGTCTTGTGCAGCAAGGTTTCGGTCTGAAGGTTGTTGAGATTGGTAAGGATGGCTATACCTTAGACGATGTCCTTGTTCATGACGCTCATTGTGAGGATAATACCTTGCAGTTGAAACTTGCCCTGATGGGTAATGGTGACGGATTCCCTATTGCCCTTGGTGTCATCCGTGATGTAGATGCTCCTACATACGACGACTGTGTGCAGGCTCAGATTCAGGAGGTCAGCAGTCAGAAGAAGTATCATAATTTCTCAGAACTTCTGGAGACCAACGACATATGGGTTGTAAGATGATGAAAAGACAGAAGATTAATATATTGTTATGTGACACATTCCCAGGACTATTGCCGCCGGAGATTCCCTCCTATGCGTCAATGTTCAGGGAAATGTTCCGTTCTGTTGATGACTCCATAGAGTTTGAGGTATTTCCTGTAATGGCGGGCGTTTTACCCAAGAAATTGGAGAAAAATGAGCTGTATCTGGTTACAGGAAGTAACAGTTCCGCTTATGATAATGATCCGTGGATTCTGGGACTCAAGCAGTGGATAAGAGACGCATCTTCACTCCATAGCAAACTGGTTGGCATTTGTTTTGGCCATCAGATTATCGCCCAAGCATTAGGTGGAGAAGTGCAACGGTATACTGGAGGATGGGGAATAGGTATTCGTGAGTCAGTCATCTCAGACGAAATAATGCATTTTTATTTTCCCAATGGCCGTCTGCGTCTTTTGTATAATCACCATGACCAAGTGACCGTTCTTCCCCCTGGTGCCATTGCCATTGCCCACAGCGATTTTTGCCAATATGAGGGATTTAGGATAGGTCATGATATCCTGACGTTTCAGGGACACCCAGAATTCACACCAGAATACGAACTTAACTTAATCAAAAACCATGCGAAAGATGAAGATGAACACGTCAAGAGTGCGGCTGTAAAATCCATTAAGCAACGGTGCCACCAAGGCCGTATGGTTACACAGTTCATTCTTCACTTCTTTAACTTGACAAAGGCCACAAAAAGTAAGTTTCAAGTCTGAAATCAATGCGATTCACTTGACTTTCTTGCTGCAAAACAACACTTTTGCAGCGGATAACATACCGAAATGGTATTAGATGTAGGTAAAAATATAATTTAAAAGAAAGGACTGAATATGAAAGAGACATTGAACATTGCACTTGTTGCACATGACTCGAGAAAGAATGAGTTGTTAGACTGGGTTAGATTCAATGCCGACTTGTTGTCGAAGCACCATCTTTATGCAACGGGAACCACTGGCAGGCTCATCGGCGAACTTGCATTTGGCTCAGAGGAGGAACTGACACATCCCTTCAAAGACAAGGTGACACGATTATTGAGCGGCCCACTGGGAGGTGATCAACAAATCGGCGCCATGCTGGCAGAGGGCAAGATCGACATGCTGATATTCTTCTGTGACAACCTTGCCGTACAGGGGCATCAGAATGATGTTTCCGCACTGAGCAGACTGGCGTCATTATATAACATCGCCTTTGCAACGAACCGTACCACGGCTGACATGCTGCTCACTTCTACACTGCTCGGAGACGAGTCGTACACTCGCATATATCCTGAATGCATACAGAATTATGCTAACAGAAAACTATAAAGTCCAAACATATTACAAGAAGGAGGTCATATCAAAATGGTATGGCCTCCTTTTATAATAACAACATCTACCTTGCAATACCTGCTTTATTGCGTTAATCTTCCTAAATCGCTTTGCTATTTCAGCATTATTTCATACTTTTGTACCATAATATTTTTTCCGTAGTTTTAAGAAAACATTTAAATGTTTGAATCACTCAGCGTCCTTCAGTGGACGGTAATATCTATCACCGCACTGTGCATCGGCATGTCAAAGACCGGGGTACAGGGCATGATGCTGCTCATAGTTCCCTACATGGCAATGGCTTTCGGAGCCAAGGAGTCAACGGGTGTCATTCTGCCTATGCTCTGCAAGGCTGATGTCATAGCTGTAACCTACTACAAGCGCATAGCCGACTGGAAGGTAGTGGCAAAACTGCTGCCTACTGCCATACTGGGTTTCTTCGTCGCCATCTTCGTTGACTCGCTGATACCGACGCAGGATTTTCGCAAACTCATGGGCTGGACTCTTGCCATGGCATTGGGCGTGATGATATGGAGCGAGATATTCGGAAAGGAAAACAGATGGATGAGGAAATGGTGGTACTCTGCCATCTTCGGACTTCTCGGCGGTTTCACCACCATGATAGGCAATGCCGCCGGACCGGTATTGTCGGTATATCTGCTCTCTATGCGCAAGGAGAAGATGGAGTATATAGGTATCAACGCATGGTTCTTCCTTGTCGTCAATCTTCTCAAGATTCCTTTGCAGGTATTCGTATGGGACAACATCACGTGGGATACATTCTCTCTAAACCTCATGATGCTGCCTATCATAGGCATCGGCGCAATAATCGGCATACGCATAGTAAAGCTTTTCCCCGAAAAGGCCTTTCGCAGGTTCATACAGATTGTTACCATATTGTCTGTCATTATGATGCTGATACAGTAGAAGCATCTTCCAACTCTCAATAGTCTTTTTACCCCCTCCGCTTCGCTTCTCCCATGTTTCGTGGGAGAGAGCAACGCCTGTGGGTGAGGAGAATTACGAATTGACTTGGACACATACCTCTACGCTCTGCACGCAGTGACACTTAACCTTAAATCTTAATTCTTAATTTTTGTCTTTTCTCGACAACAGATTCAACAGGTGAAACGGATTTTCCTTTTCACTTTCCCCTTTCCCTTTTACCTTCCACCTCTCACCTTTTTCTCGACCACGGATTGCACGGATTTGACGGATTAGCTGCGCATGTGGTTGTTTGAACACTAATGACACGAATAGCACGAATAAAAATTAATGAACAATTATATGGGCATTACAACGGGGATTATGGCTTCGCTACGCTCAGAGTGAAGAGTGAAAAGTGAAGAGTTAATAATACAAATTACGGTTCGCATGTTATCTGCATCATCAACGATTATTTTTTGAACACAAATGGCACGAATAGCACGAATGTTTACTTCATCATGCTGTGATTCGATAGATTAGGTAGATTCGTGTTCGAGTTCTTTTCTTGACTACGGATTTCGCTTATTTTACGGATTTGCAATGCTTCGCTACGCTCAAAGCAATAAAGAATTGAAAAGTTGAAAAATTGAAGTTTTCTGTGTTGCCAGGTACTTAAATCTTTCAATTCTTTAATCCTTCAACTCTTCAATTCTTTTACTTTCCTCCCAGGAACATGTTCACAATCATGTTGGCGTCAGCCATGGTGATTGAGTCGTCGCCATTCACGTCAGCAGCCTCAATGTCGAAGTCCTCTGGTTTGGTCGTTGCAAGGAAATAGTTTACCACTGCATTGGCATCGGCCATAGTCACAGAGCCGTCGTGGTTCACGTCACCCAGTATTACGTCAAAGACAGATGTGCCGTCGCTGAGCAAGACGCTCATGGCACACTCACCTCCCTTCATAACAGAATAGCCATTTTTGTATGATGCTATTCTCGCACCTACGGGCTTTGACACCTTGATGCCGTCATTGAGCTGGATGGAAGCAAAGTCGCGGACAGCACCGTTGGATGTTACAGTAGCCTTGACTGCCGCACCGTTCTTGAGAACAAGAGTTTCGCCGTATGCTCCGCTCTGTCCGCACAGCCCCCAAGTAGTGTTCTCCGCGTTGAGCACTGCACCATTCAGAGTAAGGGTCTTGTTCTTTGCACTGCTGCCACCATTAAGGTAGATACCTACATTCGTCTTTAGGTCCAGTCTGTCAGTCGCACCGCCGTTGATGGTGGTGTTGTCCGTCAGTTTTATGCCAGTCCTACCGCTCTCAAATTTATTCAAGCCGTTCAGTACTACAGTAAGGCCATCCACGTTACTCTCCACTATGTTTGCATCGTCATAATTTATGTTTGCATCGTTCAGCGTTAGCGTCTTCTTGCTTGGATTGTATGTGACAGCAGGGCCAGAAGATGACGTCGTGATATACGGATTGCCCACGTTAATAGGAAAACTATTTGCTTGGGTGCGGCACAATTCCTTGCCGCAAATTTTGATTCCGAGTCTTTCTTGGATTGCTCCGAAGTACACACCGTAGGAATTAGCTACTATATCGCCGCCGGTCTGGCGCACTGCATTGTCTTGGAAGTAGTAGTCGCTGCGATGGGCGGTGGATATCGTCGAGTAATCCATATTATCCAGCGTCAGGCTTCCCCTGGTGAATATTGCGCCTGTGTTGCCTTGAAATCCGTATTTGTATCCGTCAAGTGTATTCTTACTCAGCACCAGTTCGGTGTTAGGTTCGCCATAGAAACCATTTGTAGCAGCTTCTACAAAAAAATAGCCGGAGGTGGCAAGCGTGAGCTTGGAGTTCGACTCATGCAATACCACGCCTCTGAGTTCTGTAGATTTGGCTTTCATGTTGCCAGAGCCCGTCACTTCTACTGTACCTTCAACGCTGAAGCAGTTACCTTTGGAGTTTATCACATTATTGCCGTTCAGTTCTATATCAACCCCGTTTACATAAATCGCTTCATGGACATTTCCTGTAGGAGAATCCAATCTCACGTTATTTAATATCAGTTTCTTTGACGATGCATCGTATGATATGCCACCAGACGTTACACCTTCAAAGTTACTCAATTTAGTGCAGTTTACACTGTTAACTTGACGGCCAAAGATAGCCACAGGATAATATGTCGGTTTCACAATAGACACGAAGTTGTCCAGTCTGTTTCCCGTGCCAAAGCCATGCAACGATTTTTGCCAGCTGCAGCCGTCGGGAAGAGCTACTTCTGATACTGTCATGTTGCAGTCTGCAAATCCTGATATCGCCATGCCATTAGTATCATAGGCCCTGGCATATATACTTGCCTTGGAAATGGTCAGTTTGCTCTTGGCTGCATCTCCCTCTATTGTCTTATATTGTGCTTCACCTGACAGACTCACATCAGAAACACTTAAGTTCCCGAATGCTTTAATGACACTCCATGCAGAGTTACCATTCGACGTGCATGCCATATCAGCTTTGTCATCGACAGAACTGCCTGTCAAATTGATGTTCTTTTCAGAGTATATTACGTGATTTGACGGTACTCGAAGGCTGTTGTTGCCAGAGAATGTCACATTCAAATTGTCAACGCCCAAATTTGTTATACCACACCATGTACTGGTTACATTCTGTGTAACATTGGTGAATTTGAGTTGTTTGGTGCTGGCGTTCCATTCCACCGTGCCAGAGGTGATGCCAGCAGCCGCTCTGGCACGCTCTGGCAGGCTGGTCATATCCGAACTGACAGGAACCATAAAAGCACCGATGGCAAGTTTGGGGAGGATATGCACCTCCTTGGCATATTTGCCAGAGCCGTCAACAACACCATGACTATCCAATCCGTAACTGCTGTCCATGAATTGACAGTCAACCATATTTAAGGCTCCGCCGTCGGTTTTTATGGCTCTGATAGAATAGGCTGTTCCCGTACCCGTAACAATAGCATCGAGCTTTGAATAGTTCAAATAGATGTTACCTGTAGAGAGCACTGGATTTTCGGGAGCCCTCACAGACAGGTCCAACCAAAATGTCTGCAAGGTTGAGCCATAGACATTAATGCCAATTCCAGAAGACGAAGTGACATTCAGCTTGCCGTGATAGTCATATCCCGTGATGGTTGTATTGCTTGAAAAAAACAGTGGCTCTGGCCTCGGTGAGATAATATTGCACGTGCCTTTGACGTAAATAGTTAAACCATCAATATGTATGTTGTCGATTGCAGAACTGGCTGTGGAATTAGTAATATCAAAAGTAATGTTGTCAAGTACCAGCGTTCGTGTAGAGTTGTCGTAAGTTATAGTTCCGCTGGTCAAACCAGTGGGTCTGATGTTTGAGGTAAAAGAACCGCCTGACTGGACCTTGTCTAAGGTCACTCTGCAGTCACCTATGAGTAAAGCGTTTGTGTCTTTAGCATACACATTGTTTAGTGAAATGCCGGCTACTAAGAATAGAAGCGCAAGAATAAACTTTTTCATGTCATTTAATAAAATCATTTTATTGGTTGGGTTATAATAGTCAGTTTGCAAATAATAATTTAGTAAAATTACAAAAAAATATTAATACCCCACAATATGATACCGTTGATTAAACAAATGTTAATATTTACCCCCCCCGTTAACCTATTTTAACTTCTGCGCAAGCCTCGTGCCCCTTCAGCGAATGACATATTAGTGGCATCCTCTCAACAGTTACAGGTATAGTGATAGGGGTTGTAAAGGGGGTGCATTGTTTTTTTTCATTGAAATAATTTCGTGTTATGGAAAAAAAATTGTAAATTTGCACTTAACTTCGCTATGCTCAAAGTGAATAGTGAAAAGTGAAGAGTGAATAATACAAATTACGGTTCACATGTTATCTGCATCATCAACGATTATTTTTTGAACACAAATGGCACGAATAGCACGAATGTTTACTCCATCATGCTGTGATTCGATAGATTAGGTAGATTCGTGTTCGAGTTCTTTTCTTGACTACGGATTTCGCTGATTTTACGGATTTGCAATGCTTCGCTACGCTCAAAGCAATAAAGAATTGAAAAGTTGAAAAATTAAAGTTTTCTGTGTTGCCAGGTATTTCAATCTTTCAATTTTTCAACCCTTCATTTTTTTCTATTTCTCCACTCCCAAGAAAACTCATTTTAAGCAGGGGCAAATGAGCGTGGTGGACTAAGTGTCCAGAAAGGGGGTACCCCCTCTAAAAACAGTCTTAAAACGAGAAATACAGAGTCGGGCGTTTTTGAAAATCTGAAGAGAGTGCGAAAAAGGCACGTTTTAGTACCCGTTGCAGACTAAAACGTGCCTTTTTATGCTGTAAAAGCAGCCATATTGCATCGCAATAGCAATGGTATTGCACAGTAAAACGATAGCTTTTACAATGTAATATGATAGCTATTACACCGAATTAAGAAAACTTTACATTTTTAACATTTGCCTAAATGTCCGATTTCCGTCTGACACCGCTGGTTGGAGAAACGCATTTTACGCAATTTTATCGAACACGAATAGACCGGATTTTCACGAATCTGCCTAATCCTTTTGCCTGGACATTACATGGTCTTTGCAGAGCATAGCGGTAAGGATGCGCCCTGGCTATCTTTTCTCTATTGCGCGTGTTTCGAGAAACTGGCGGAAGGCTGACAGGTAGCCGTCGGGAATGTGGATGATTTCCTTGCCGATGTAAACGCAGTCGTTGCGGTCCACCTTCTGTATTTTATCGACGGCGATGATGTAGGAGCGGTGGATGCGCAGGAAACGGTCCTTGGGCAGCATGTCCTCTACGGCTTTCATCGTCAGGTGGGTAATCAGAGCCTTGGGTTCGTCGTCAAGGTAGAACATCACATAGTCCTTCATTCCATTGACGTATGTAATCTGGTCGATTGGCACGTTGCGCCATTCGCCTTCAATGCGGATAAATACGGTGTTGGGCTGCTGTGGCTGCGGGGCAGATAGCTGCTGATACATCTTCCGGGCTTTCTCTACGGCAGAGAGGAACTTGTTATAGCGGATGGGCTTCAGCAGGAAATCGAGCGCATTCACCTCGTAACTCTCAAAGGCATATTCCTTGAAGGCTGTGGTGAATACCACACGCGTCTCTTCAGGCAGGCTGTGGGCCAGTTCCATTCCGTCGATATTCGGCATCTGGATATCGAGGAATAGCAAGTCGGGCTTCTGCATCTTGACGGCGTTGATGGCTGTGATGGAGTCGGTGAACGATGCCATCAGTTTCAGGTCTGGAGTCTTCTCAACGTATGACTCCAGGAGTCGGACAGCCAAAGGCTCGTCGTCAACAATCATGCAGGTTATAGGTTTCATAGCTGAAGGGTGATTTTAACATGATAGACATTCTCTGGCGTAATGCACTGCTCCCATTTGTAACGACCGGGATAGAGGAGGTCAAGACGGCGACGGGTGTTCTCCAGTCCGATGCCGGAACCGCTGCGGTCCTTGGTCGGCTTGGGGTTGTTGGTGTTGTCGCAGTTGAAGACGAGCGTGCCGTCTTGCTGCTTCAGACTGATGTCGATGGCAGCCGGTGCGTTGCTGTTGGCACCGTGTTTGAAGGCATTCTCTATGAGCGATATGAAGAGCAGGGGTGCCACCTCTGACTGGCCATTGGCTGTTGACCATTGACAACTGACTGTCGTCATCTCGTTGCAGCGCAGCTTCATCAGTTCGATATAGTTGCGCATAAACTCCACTTCGCCCTCAAGCGGCACCTTCGGCTTGTTGGTTTCATACATGGCATAGCGCAGCAGGTCGCTCAGCTGCATCACCGTATCCTGGGCCTTGTCTGCATCTGTCTGCGTCAGACAGGAGATATTGTTGAGCGTGTTGAAGAGGAAATGCGGGTTGATCTGGTTCTTCAGCCAGGCGAGCTCTGCCTCCACCACCTTCTGTTTCCTCTCGCTCTGGCGCATCACATAGCGAATGCTCAGGGCAATGCCGATAGCCATCAGATTGACGAGCATGGAGATGATGATGAATGAGAAGTAGCCCGCCAGAAAGTTCTCTGGCAACGTGTTGATGTCCTTGAACAGAATGTGGGCATTGTTTAGGATGACAAGAAGGACGTTTGCCACCACAAACTGCCATCGTTTGTGGCGGATCCACAGCATGGGAACGCACAGATAGAAATTGACGAGATACACCGCTACGGCAGGAGCCAGCCAATAGGCAGACACCGCCAGCGAGTCCCATGCCACTTGAACGTCGCGAGTAGTGACATAAGTGATAAGTCCCGGAGACACTATCACCAGCGACAACAGCAGCACCTGTGCCACAAACAGCCACATGTCTTTTGTCTGTATCTTCTTCATGGATGCAAATTTACAAATAATTCCTGAAACGGCAAAATCTCTCCCGCATAATCTCCATGCGGAAGAGATTTTTCCCTCTTTTCACTTTTTTTTCTATTTGGCAGCCAAATGCTTCTGCTCCGCCATGCGTTCGGCAGTGTTCTTGACAGTCTGGTCGAACACCGTCACATACTTGTCATACTGCTTCTCGTCAAGCACCTTCTTCATCGTAGCCTTGTGGCGAGACTGAATCTTTTCCCATGTCTCACCTGCTTTCGAGGCGTCCTGAAGCTGATAGTATGCTTGCATCGAACTCTCAAACTGAGCCATTGCAGTCCTCACCTGCTCTACCTGGTTTATCCTGAGTTCCAGATAGCGTGCCCAACGGTCGAACATCGCTGCACTACTGTTGTCGTTCTGCGCATTTGCACTCATTGTCATCATCACCATTGCCACGAGGGCGAAAATCATCCTTTTCATATTTTTTACCATTTTATATTGTTAATATTACGCTACTGTAGTTCATGCTTGTTTTTGTCTTTTGACAGTGCAAAGGTATGAAGAAATCCGTATGCCACGAAATCGTCTTCGACGTTTACCCCCACGTCTTTCGACGTTTGCCTGTCGTGTGCAACAATACACTTCCTTAAAGTTCCTTCATTATTATACTTATAAAAAGTGTTGTATTGATTTTTCTTTGAAATAATTTCGTATTATGAAAAAAAGTTTGTAAATTTGTACCGAGAAGAATTGAAGAATTAAAGAATTGAAAAATTGAAGAGTTGAAAAATTGAAGAGTTGAAGAGTTGAAGACAAACCCACTTTAATAAACAATAGATACATAACTGAACAATTAAGAAAATGAAGAAACAATACAATGATATTCTTTAGACAACGAATTTGACTAATTAAACGAATTGCTATGCGGAGTACTGCACAGAAAAATTCGTATAGTTCGTAGTCATTCCCACACAGATTGTAAAGGATTGTAAAGGAAAAATTCGTTTAATTCGTTTAATTCGTAGTTAAAAGAAAGAAAATCAGAATTATAGTAATTACGGTTTATTACGGTAATTAGTTTCCACTAAAAAGTAACTAACGATGAAACAATTCAAGTCATATAGCGGCATGGCTACAGTGTGCGCCATGCTCACGTTTGCCTCTTGCGGCAACGACATAGAACTGACCAATGATGCTCCTGTCAAGGGTGAGTATAAAGTAACCTTCACTGCCAGTCAGGAAAGCAATGTCACACGTACTGCCGTTGACGGCGCCAATGTGGTGTGGCAGGAAGGCGATGCCATCACTGTGTTCGACGGTGCAGGGGTAGCTTGTCCGTTTGAGCTTGCCAAAGGTGTAGGCACAACATTAGGCGAGTTCCAAGGCACCATCACAGTTACCGAACCTAAGAGTTACTGCGCAGTATATCCAGCTGTGGAAAATGCGACAATCGATTCAGACTATGGCATCAGCGGACTGTCACTTCCCGTGGAGCAGGTGGCCACCCCTAACGGCTTCGATCCACAGGCAGCCATCATGACCGCACGCAATGACAATGCGGACAGGATAAGCAGCACGTCAGAAGACCTCAGCCTTGGCGAGTTCAAGCACGTCTGCGCTTTTGTCAAGGTTACAACCACGGAGGAATACGACAAGATAACCTTCACCGCCAAGGGCGGCGAGGACATTGCCGGAGGCTTCACCGTAACACTTGATGAGAACGGAATATCCACAGTTACACCGGCCGCAGATGCATCAACCACCGTCAGCCTCGTACCTGCCTCTGGCGAAACGACGATAGCCGCCGGCACATATCTCATTGCTGTTCTGCCAGGCACTCTTGCTGAGGGTTTCACCATGAGCTGCAGCAAGGACGATGTAGAGCACAGCCGAATAATAGCCATGATGCGTTCGTATAACGGTGCTGTAGGAGAAACTGTTTTTGCCCGCCACAACGTGGTGAACATGGGTACGGTAAATTCAACGAACTGGACAAACCGCACACAAGAATACGTTGACCTCGGCCTGAGTGTGAAGTGGGCAACCTGCAATGTAGGCGCAACAACTTCAGAAGGCTACGGCTACTACTTCGCATGGGGCGAGACCAACCCGAAGGAGAATTACAGTTGGGAAACTTACAAATGGTGTAATGGCACGTATAACAGCCAGACCAAGTACAATACCAAAAAAAACTACGGTATAATTGACAATAAGACCATCCTTGACGCAAGCGATGATGCAGCTCACATGAACTGGGGTGGTGCATGGCGTATGCCAACAAGAGCTGAAATTGAGGAACTGATCAACATCAACACAAACAACTGTACATGGGAATGGACTTCTCAGAACAATGAAAACGGCTATAAAGTGACGAGTCTAAAGGATGGCTACACAGACAAATCAATTTTCCTTCCCGCTGCTGGTGAGCGCCAGGGTACGAGAACCGTCAACACACGCTCATACGGAAACTACTGGTCGGTTTCACTCCTTGAGGGAGAACCGTACCTCGCGTGGTACGGGTGCTTCACGAGCAACATATACCGTAGCCAAAGCTACCGTTACTACGGTTTCTCGGTGCGTCCTGTCCTCCCGTAAGACTTCGCTACGCTCAGAGTGAAAAGTGAATAGTGAAAAATCCCATCCGGATGGTAATTGTGAATTATGCATTATGCATTGTGAATTGATAAGATTATGCATTGTGAATTGAATTTATTATACTATTACGACATGAAAAAGACCTTTAACCATATTTGCAGGATTGTGATGCTCGTCAGCATCATCGTCATGGGTGGCACGGAAGTGCTCCGCGCACAGTCTATTTCCTCGCTTTGGAAATCGTATGAGGAGGCACTGGAGGATGACATGCCTAAGACGGCTATCGAGGCTTTGCAACAGATAGAAAAAAAGGCGGAGGCACAGAAGAAATACGGCGACCTGCTGATGGCTCTGCTCAATGAGCGCAGTATGCAGGCTGAGATATCGCCCGACTCGGTGAAGGCATGGGAAACACGCATGGCAGTACGCCATGAGCAGTGGAAGAAAAACAATGGCGTGATAGCAACACTGTATCAGACAGCAAGGGGCAGCGGCTACCGCAGGTCGGTGCCCGACATTGATTCGCTGCTGGCATCACCCGATGCGAAGACATATACAAAGGCGGGACTGGCAAAGACATACAAACCGTTCATAACCATAGGCGACGACAGTCGTTACTTCAACCACGACCTGCTGAGCATCATCGCCATGGAGACGAAGCAGCTGCGTGCCATGCAGCGTTATTATGCCACGACAACGAACCGCGCCGGCGCATGCATTGCTGCATCGCTGATGCCGCTGAGGGACAGTCGTGCGGAACTCGACTCGCTGATAAGTATCTATCAGGATTTGACGGAGTGCGGCGCATTGGCAGTGCGAAAGATGAACGCATTCAAATACTCAGAGAAAGGAGAGAAACTGGCATGGATAGACGAGTCGCTGCGCCGCTGGCCGTCATGGCGCACCATGGCACTGATGCGCAACGAGCGCGAGGCCATGACGCGGTCGGAGTTCTCGTCGAGGTTGCCCAAGCAGGTGGCAAACTCTGACTATAGCCACACGCTTTATCTTACCAGCGTAAGAAACATGAATGGCGTGCGCGTGAACATACGTCGCATGCAGCGCAATGCGAAAGGAGAATATGAGGTGATAAACGGCGATGGTGCCGACGTGCGCACCTTCAGTCATACATTCAAGGCGCACAACGAATATGAGACATGGAGCGACTCGGTGGTTATCGGCAGGTTGCCGCTCGGCGTATGGCGCGTCACCGTCAGCGATGTTGACGGACGCGTATCGCAGAGCAGTGCACAGATACATATCACCGACATGCGCGTGATTGAGCAGACGCTTCCCGACCAGCAGCGCCGTTACGTGGTTGTAAACAACATCAGCGGACATCCCGTGGCAGGGGCTACGCTGCACCTCGTGGACAGGACTTACCGCAAGGACAATCCGCGCGAGGAAAAGCTGTTTACGACCGACGAGAACGGCGAATGCGTGACAGGCAACAGGGAGGGAGCACGTGCCTATGCCACCAATGGCGACGACACGGGAATGCCTGAGGAATACATATACAACGGTTACAGCTGCGGCAGTCCGCGCGACCGCGTGACATACACCAACCTATACACCGACCGCGCCATTTACCGTCCGGGACAGACGGTGCATGTGGGCGTGCTGTGCCATGCCATGAACGAAGGCAAGCATACAGAGGTGATACCTGGAAAGAAAGTGCTGCTCTCACTGCGCGATGCGAACTACAAGGAGGTTAGCTGCAAGAGCGTGACCACCGATGAATACGGCACCGCAACTGCAGACTTCACCTTGCCGGAGGACGGCAAGAACGGTAGCTACAGCGTGCGCGGCAGCGACGGCACGTCGGTAAGTTTCCGCGTAGAGGAATACAAACGGCCGACTTACGAGGTGAAGCTCGACCGCCCCGACATTTCATACAAGGCCGGTGATACGCTGACAGTGCGCGGCACGGCTAAGATGTATAGCGGCGTGCCTGTTGCCAACGCCAAGGTGGCATACAGCGTGAAGCGCAACACCCCTTGGTGGTGGCGCTACTGGTATGACGGCGGCAGCGACTATGACAACACGCTGATGGTGGATACCGTATATACCGCAGCCGACGGTTCGTTTACCGTGCGTATGCCGATGACTTTGCCTGAAAGTGCAAAGACATCAACGCGCTGCTGCTTCTATTCTGTCGAAGCAGTGGCCGACGTCACCGACATGGCAGGCGAGTCGCACTCTGCATCACTCTCACTGCCCATCAGCAACCGTGACGTGTTCTTCGGACTGAACATGCCGCGCGAGATACTTGCCGACACCACGGTGACGATAAAGTTCACAAGACTCAACAACATTGGTCGCGACATAGAAGGCACGGTGGCCGTGACACTCGACGGCAAGGCTATGCCTGATGCCGTGGCAAACAAGAGCTACAGTCTGCCAAGCGACATACCATCGGGCAAGCATGAACTCATGGCTATCTGCGGCACCGACACCGTGAAGCACTCGTTTGTGGTGTTCCGCAAGAACGACACCAAGCCGATGACATATACACACGACTGGTGGTATCAGTCGGCCGACAGATTCAGCGAGAAGGACGGTACGGCATGGATACAGATGGCTACGTCAGACAATGACGTATATGCCGTTTATTCACTGTTCAGCGGCGACAAGGTGTTGGAGAAAGGTTCGCTGCGCATGGACAACAACGTCCTCACGCGTACATTTAAATATAAGGAGGAGTATGGCGACGGCATCACCTACACCGTGGCGTGGGTGAAGAACGATGAGCTATACACCCACAGTGGAAGCATCAGGCGTGTGTTGCCATCGAAGAAACTGCAGATAAAGTGGACAACATTCCGCGACAAACTCATACCGGGACAGAAAGAACAGTGGACACTCAACATAAAGAACCCTGACGGCACACCTGCCAAGGCACAGCTCATGGCGGTGCTCTATGACAAGTCGCTCGATGCCATCGTTAGTCATAACTGGAGCATCAGCGATCACCGTGTGCTCTACGTACCGACGGCAGGGTGGACATCACCGTCGTTTGGCGGTGTAAACATACACTCACAGTATCATTACAAGACTGTTGACTTCAAGGAATTAGATTTCTCTTCCATTTCGGGCACTCGCATAAGACCGTCATACGGTAGCAGGAGGCTATACAAGATGGCTACGCGTGCCGGTGCACCGATGATGCTTGAGAGCAAGGCTATGGTAAACGATGAAGCCGTAGTACTTAACGAGATGGCGGTTCTCAAATCCAAGGAGGTTGTGGCTTATGAAGATGCAGAGTCGGAAGAGGCTTCAGCCAACGATGCCGGTCAGGAGACGGGACAGGATGACGGATTGCGCACCAACTTCGATGAGACGGCATTCTTCATGCCGCAACTCGTGACCGACCAGAAGGGCAGCGTAGCCCTGCGCTTTACACTGCCAGAGAGTGTCACCACATGGAAGTTCATGGGACTGGCGCATGACAAGGAAATGCGCACCGGACTGCTGGGCGGTGAGAGCGTGGCACAGAAACAACTCATGGTGCAGCCGCGTATGCCGCGCTTCCTGCGTCAAGGCGACAAGGCGAACATCAGTGCGACGGTGGCAAACTTATCAGAGAAGCCACTCAGCGCAACGGTAAGAATGACATTGCTTGATGCCAAGACTGATAAGGAATTGAAGACAGAGAGCATGAAGGTGAACGTAAAGGCCGGCGAGACCAGTGCCGTGACGTTCCCTGTGGATGCCGCAATGCTGCCGGAGGACGGAGTGGTATGCCGCATCATAGCAGAAGCCGACGGCCACAAGGACGGCGAACAGCACCTGTTGCCGATACTTCCAGACACCGAGCTCGTGACAACCACACGTACATGGACGCTGTTCCACCCTGGTGATTCACTGATTGCCATCGACGAACTGCTGCCGGCAGCGAAAGCCATAGGCAAGGCACACCTGAAGGTGAACTATACCGACAGTCCTGCATGGATGATGGTGGAGACACTGCACGACATACAGACACCAGACTGCGGCAATGCCATCTGCCTCTCTGCAGCCCTTTATGCCAATGCAGTGACGGCTGCCATCAAGGACACCTTATTATATAGTGGCACGGCGAATGTCATCGCACAACTGAAAAACCTGCAGCGCGGCGACGGTTCGTTCAGCTGGTGGCCGGGAATGCCGGGCAGTCGCTATATGACTATGGCGGTGGCAAAGACACTGGCACGCCTCGACATGCTGGCAGGCAACTCAAAGGCTGCAAGCGGATGGAAAGCATCAGTGAATGCCATGTACGGCGGTGCCATGCGCTTTATGGCAAAGGAAATGGCAGACGATGTGGAGCGCATGAAGAAGAACAAGAAGGAGGGTTACAAGCCTTGGCTCAGCGATACGCAGCTCGACTGGCTCTATACGCTCACCATCAGCGGTATGGACGGCGGTGCCACTGCCGACTACCTGCTCAAACTGGTGGAGAAGGAAACCAAGAACTCTGACATGGCAACGAAGGCCGTGGCGGCAGTGGTGCTGAACAAGAACGGCCGAAAGAAAGATGCCCGCACGTTCGTGGAGAGCATCAAGGAACATACGGTTTATCGCAGTGACATGGGACGTTATTTCGACTCCTATCGTGCAGCCTACTCATGGTGCAACTACCGCATACCAACACATACCATGTGCATAGAGGCCCTGAACGCCGTAACACCTAAAGACCGCCAGACCATCACCGAGATGCAGCGCTGGTTGCTCAGCAGCAAGCGCACACAGGACTGGGGCAATGTTTACAACACCGTGAACGCCGTGCATGCTTTCTTCGGCGGCGATGCCTCACGTCTTGCAAAGGGAACGCCGGCCACATTGAAGTATAACGGCGCTGCACTTGAAACGAAGGTGCTGAACGAACGCTCAGGCATGGTGCAGGGTGATACAGACATCACGTCAAAGGAAGGTCGCGGCGACATTCTCGTAGGCAAACAGACCGAGGGCGAGTCATGGGTATCAGCATACGTCACCAGTCACCAGAAGAGCAGCGACGTGGAACAGGCCACCATGGGCATCACCATCAAGCGCGAGGTGATTACATCAACTAAAGGCAAAGCGCCTAAGATTGGTGACAAGATTAAGGTGCGCATCACCGTTGAGGCCGACCGCGACTATGACTTCGTGACCGTTACGGACAATCGCGCCGCATGTCTTGAACCAGTCAACCAGCTTTCCGGTTACCGCTACGGATACTATCAGGAGATAAAGGATAAGTTGACTGCTTACCATTACAACAAACTCTCCAAGGGTACCCACGTCATCGAGACGGAGTATTACATAGACCGTGAGGGAACGTACAACTCTGGTTCGGCAACGGCCGTTTGCGCTTACGCCGACGAGTTCCGCGGAACGACAGGAGCATATACCCTGCAGACAGTAAAATAGCCTGAAGGTTAAAGGATATGGCAAATAAAAAGAACATTTCCGCACTTTCATGACACTTCTATGACTATATAACTCTTGACATAGATAAAAAAAATGTGAAAAATTTTGTAGGTTCGGGAAATATTATTAACTTTGCATAAGAAATGACTTGTTTAGAGACTTTGAAAATAGACCTCCGCAGCGTTCAGGATGCCCCGATTGAGGTGTCATGCGTGTTGACGGATGAGTATTTCCAAAGTCTTGACGATGCCGAAATACGAAGGGGAAACATAAACGCCCAGTTGTCTATACGCAAGGCAGCCGCAGGAGAGTTTGTGCTTTCTGTTCGTGTTAATGGTAGCGTCACAGTGCGTTGTGACCTTTGTCTTGAAGACATGGAACAGCCAATAGAGAATAAGGTTGATTTCATGGTACATCTGGGACAGAGCGACAACATAGACGACGACACCATAGTGGTGGATGAGAATGATGAGGTTCTTGATACCGCATGGAGCGTTTATGAGACGATAGCACTGGCAGTACCCATTAAGCACGTTCATGCACCTGGAAAATGCAATGCTGTGATGACAGAAAAGCTCAAAGAGCTGTCAGCCGCCCGAAGCGGTGATGGGACTGCGGAAAGTGAAATCGATCCGCGCTGGGCAGGTTTGAAGAAATTAATGGAATAACAAAAATCAAAAAAGTTTTAAAAGAAAAATGGCACATCCTAAAAGAAGACAGTCAAAGACACGTACACTCAAGCGTCGCACACACGACAAGGCAGTAGCTCCAACACTCGCAGTATGTCCTAACTGCGGTGCTTACTATGTGTATCACACAGTATGTCCTACTTGTGGTCAGTATCGCGGTAAGCAGGCTATTGTAATGGAAGACGCAGAGTAAGAACTTTTAAGGGTTGAAAGACGAAAGTTGAGAGTTGAATGCCATTGCTGTCAGACTGTATGACGATTGTCAGGCAAGTCTCATTTTGCATTCAGCCCTCAATTTTCAATTATAAGACTATGGGTAAGATAAATGCTGTTATCACCGGCATCGGCGGCTATGTGCCTGAATATATCCTCACCAACGAGGAACTCTCTCGCATGGTGGAGACCGATGACGAATGGATCACAACACGCGTAGGCATTAAGGAACGCCGCATCCTCAACGAGGAGGGACTGGGCTCGGCATACATGGCAAGAAAGGCTTGCCGCGAACTGCTGCAGAAGACGCAGGTTGACCCGCAGACCGTGGATTGCGTAATATGCGCTTCAACGACACCAGACTACCGTTTCCCTTCGAATGCCTCTATAGTAATAGGTAAACTCGGAATGCAGAACGCACACGGCTTCGACGTGTCTTGCGCATGCTGCGGATTCCTCTATATCCTCGACATGGCATCGGCGTTCATACAGAGCGGCCGCTACAAGCGTGTCATCTGCGTGGCTGCAGAGAAGATGTCGTCAATGGTTGACTATCAGGACCGCCAGACGTGCGTGCTCTTCGGCGACGGCGCAGCTGCGGCAATGATGGAGGCAACAGAGGAGGAAGGCATAGGTTTTCAGGATTCTTTCCTGCGCACCGACGGCAAGGGACTGCCATTCCTTCACATGAAGGCTGGTGGCTCGGTATGCCCTGCTTCGCACTACACCGTGGATCACCGCATGCACTACATCTACCAGGAGGGACGCACCGTGTTCCGCTATGCCGTAACCTCAATGGCTGACGACGTGGAGGAGATAATGCGCCGCAACAACCTGTCGAAGGACGACGTGCAGTGGGTGATACCTCACGAGGCGAACATGCGCATCATCGAGGCTGTCACCAAGCGTCTGGAAATTCCTATGGACAAGGTGCTGGTGAACATAGAGCACTACGGAAACACCAGTGCGGCATCAATAGCACTTGCCATGTGGGACTTCGAGAAGAAACTGAAGAAAGGCGACAACGTCATCCTCACCGCTTTCGGAGCTGGCTTCGTACACGGCGCAAGCTTCTACAAGTGGGGATATAACGCAAATTGAAAAATTGAAAGTTGAGAGTTGAGAATTGATGAATTATGATTACGCGATGCCGGGCGGTAAAGTGTAATAATAACTTCAAATCTTCATTTTTCAATTCTTAATTTAATAATGGAGTATGCATAAAGCAGGATTCGTAAATATAGTAGGCAATCCTAATGTAGGTAAGAGTACGCTCATGAACCAGTTGGTTGGTGAGCGTATTTCGATTGCTACCTTCAAGGCGCAGACCACGCGCCACCGTATCATGGGCATAGTGAACACCGACGAGATGCAGATAGTGTTCTCTGACACCCCAGGTGTGCTGAAACCCAACTACAAGTTGCAGGAGTCGATGCTCGCATTCTCTGAGTCGGCGCTGCAGGATGCCGACGTGCTGCTCTACGTCACCGACGTGGTGGAGAACCCGGAGAAGAACCGCGACTTCCTTGACAAGGTGGCAAAGATGACCATCCCCGTCATACTGCTCATCAACAAGATTGACGAGAGTGACCAGCAGAAGCTCGGCGACATCGTGGAGAAATGGCACACGCTTTTGCCTAACGCCGAGATACTGCCCATATCGGCAAAGAACAAATTCGGCGTGGACATGCTGCTGGCACGCATCAAGGAGTTGCTGCCTGACTCGCCGCCGTACTTCGACAAGGAGCAGTTGACCGACAAGCCCGCGCGTTTCTTCGTCAATGAGATAATCCGCGAGAAGATACTGCTATATTACGACAAGGAGATACCATACTCAGTGGAGGTGCGTTGCGAGTCGTTCAAGGAAAAGGACAACCGCATCGACATCCGCGCCGTCATCTACGTGGAACGCGAAAGTCAGAAGGGCATTATCATCGGCCATCAGGGTGTGGCACTGAAGAAGGTCAGCACCGAGGCACGCAAGACACTGGAGAAGTTCTTCGACAAACACATATTCCTTGAGACCTACGTCAAGGTGGACAAGGACTGGCGACAAAACGCTAAAGAACTGGAGAAGTTCGGGTACGAACAGAATTGAAGCCCCTCCCTACCCTCCCCGTGGGGGAGGGGGTGAGATTACGGATTGTGTGACAAAAGGGGATTACGTTTTGAGTGAGGACTTTTATATAATATTTTAGAAATCAATTTTGAAGATGGCGAAGGAAAGTCCGTTGTATCAGACGGCTCACAAAGACAGGTATGGATTGCTGAAGGGCTATGCCAAGTTTAATCGCCATAACATGACCTGGGCTGAAGAAAAGCTGTGGAGAGAACTCAGGCGCAGCAAACAAGGAACGAAGTTCAGAAGACAATATATCATAGGAGATTACATAGCTGATTTCGTTTGCATTGAACACAATCTCATTATCGAGTTGGATGGAGAATGTCATGAAGGAGAAGAGCAGAGAGAAAATGACAGGGGTCGACAAAGGAATTTAGAGAAGATGGGCTATACCGTAATTCGTTTTACGAATGAAATGGTTATAAAGAATATAGAACAAGTATTGAAAACAATAAGTAAACACATCTTTCCGGATTTACCATTTGCAGAAGTCATGGCGATGGAGTAACGGTAATCCAAAGCCCTCCCCCACGGGGAGGGGAGGGAGGGGCTTTTAAATCATTATGGGAAATTTAGTAGCAATAGTTGGACGGCCTAATGTAGGCAAGTCAACACTTTTCAACAGACTAACAAAGACACGTCACGCTATCGTCAGCGACGTGGCAGGCACTACACGCGACCGCCAGTATGGCAAGTGTGAGTGGAACGGTAAGGAATTTTCCGTCGTGGATACCGGCGGATGGGTGGTAAACTCAGACGATATCTTCGAGGGCGCCATACGCGACCAGGTGAAGGTGGCAACAGAGGAAGCCGACCTGGTGCTCTTCGTTGTCGATGTGAAGTCGGGCGTTACCGACCTTGACAGCGACGTGGCACAGATACTGCGCCGCACTAAACTGCCAGTAATACTCGTTTCAAACAAGACCGACAGTAACGATATGCAGTACTATGCTGCCGATTTCTACAGTCTGGGACTTGGCGACCCTATCTGCATCAGCGCCGTGTCTGGTTTCGGCACTGGCGACCTGCTTGACATCATCCTTGAGAAACTGCCAAAGGAACAAAAAGACGAGGCAGAGGAAAACATACCGCGTTTCGCCGTGGTAGGCAGGCCAAATGCCGGAAAGTCGAGCATCATCAACGCCTTCATTGGTGAGGAACGCAACATCGTGACGGAGATAGCCGGCACTACACGCGACTCCATCTATACACGCTATGACAAGTTCGGCTTCGATTTCTATCTTGTTGACACTGCCGGCATACGCCGTAAGAACAAGGTGAACGAAGACCTTGAGTTCTACAGCGTAATGCGAAGCATCCGTGCCATAGAAAACTCCGACGTCTGCATCCTTATGATTGATGCCACACGAGGCATTGAGGCGCAGGACATGAACATCTTCCAGCTGATACAGAAGAACAACAAGTCACTCGTTGTGGTGGTGAACAAGTGGGACCTCGTAGAGGACAAGTCGCCTATAGCCATCAAGACCTTCGAGAACGCCATCCGTGAGCGCATGGCACCGTTTGTGGACTTCCCCATAGTCTTCGCCTCTGCACTGACCAAGCAGCGTATCTTCAAGGTACTCGAAACCGCCAAGCAGGTATATCTCAACCGTAAGGTACGCATAGGTACCAGCAAGCTCAACGAGGTAATGCTGCCAATCATCGAGGCAACACCGCCGCAGTCGATAAAGGGTAAGTATATCAAGATAAAATACTGCAACCAAATACCTGACACGCAGATACCGACATTCGTATTCTACGCAAACCTGCCGCAGTATGTCAAGGAGCAGTACCGCCGATTCCTTGAGAACCAGTTGCGTGCGCACTGGGAACTGACGGGTACGCCTATCAACGTGTTTGTAAGACAGAAGTAATAAAAGTTAGCAGATGGAATTTGAAAAAATATTTATCAGTTTCAGACGGGCAGCGTTGCTGACAATAATCATGTTGGGCGTCTGCAATGTAAAAGCACAGAACGACCCATGCTCAATGACGACGAGATTGAGTGGTGGCACAGTGTATACTGGTAACGTAAGTAAAGATATAGGTAATGGCTACCATGCCGAAATATGGAAGTCTGTACTTTCAGGTGATGGCAAAATAACGTGTTTCGGTGGAGATGCCGACTGCGCATTCAAAGCAAGTTGGTCTAATTGTGGTGATTTCCTTGCACGTGCAGGGTATTACGACGGTTCGGCTGCAAAGAAGCATACAGAGCTTGGACGGATCTCTGCAGAATATTGCTATACCAAGAAAGGTACTGCCGGTAAATATTCCTATATCGGAATCTATGGCTGGACAAAGAACCCTTTGCTCGAATACTACATTGTAGATGACTATTTTGAAAAAAGTTCACTCTTACCGACCGCAAGTTTAGGGACATACACTCTTGACGGAGACACTTACGATTTATACAAGGTTCAGCGCATCATGATGCCAAGCATAATCGGTACCGCCAATTTTGAAACGATATATGCCATTCGTCGCAACCCCCGCCATTGTGGTCATGTGTCAGTGTCAGAACATTTCAAGAAGTGGGAGGATTTAGGAATAAAACTCGGCAGTTTGTATGAATGTAGTTTCTTATGTGAAGCCGGTGGCGGACAAGGTTCTATAGAATACACCTATGCTACCATGAGATGGAAGGGACAGCCAGGCCATGGATTTGTTCCGGGCGATGTAAACAATGACAACAGTATTACGATGGCGGATGCCAACGCCGTGGTGAACTATTTCCTTGCTACCGACAAGCCTGTCGATTTCAATGTGGATGCCGCAGACGCGAATTGTGACGGTGACGTTACAATGGCCGATGCAAACCAAATCGTGAATATATTCCTGGGAGGGGAATAGAACTGAAAAATTGAAAAATTGATAAATATAAAAAATCGGTGATGCACTTGTAATGGTGCATCACCGATTTTTTATATCCATAGATTGGAACACGCAGAGCAAATCCTTAACAAAGAAGTAATCATTAGGCCACGTTACCGTTTGATCGTAATGATGATGCGACGATATGCTACAAGATGAAAGGGACCGTTGTCATGAATCTCGCAAATAAGGTGAATGGTGTCACCCTTTGCATCTGCGGGAATGCGAAGAGTTGCGACAGGTTGATCTGACTGGTCAACCGTCACTTTCGTTCTGCCAATCTCCGGCTGTTGCCACCAAAGAAAAGTGAGGTCATCACCATCAGGATCGACTGACATAGAGGCATCGAGATGAATAGTTTCGCCAGCCTTGGCTGTGATATGGAGAGGGGTAACGGGAAAGGAGTCTTCAACAGCAGTACCGTTAAGCAGACGAATGACGACCCGCGGATTGATGTTGCCCTTACCTTCGGAGGCCCATTGCATACGGGCGCAGAAATCGTTCAATTCATCGGGATAGAAACGTTGTTTGTAGCCCACGCTGATGCTGCGCACAGGTTCCTGCCATGAGGTCCAGGCCGTAGTGAGCGAGTCGGCACAAAGGCCACGCTCATGATAGCCCGCCCAACCACATTGAAGCGGATCTTCCGGGGCGTTCAGTCCACTGGGCATCACGTATAGGATACTCGGTGTATCGCCCTCAACACCCCATTTATAGGTGGGATATTCTTTGCCCAATGCACCATGGCCCTGAATCATATCTTGGTGCTGCTGCCAATGACGCTTGCCCAGTTCGCATTGCTCTTGCCAGGCACCCTCGTCCCAAATAAACTGCAGGTCGTCGGCAAAGTCCTTTCGCAACCACATGTGCGAACTGTAGGCACGATTCATGCGCATATTGTATTGCATGTCTTGGTCGGTAATGGTGAAAAGACGGAACTTGCGAACGAACTTTTTCACTTCGTCATCACTGCGGTTCTGCTTCACGCGCCATATAGCTTGAGCCAGCGTGTTGGCACCACCCCAGGCCGCCACGTAGATGGGACGCGAGTCTTCCTCGTCGGCCAAACGGATGAGCAGTTCACTTCCTGGCGAATCATTCCCCTCGCCAATAGCCTTGATACCACCATGGATGCTGCCCATCATGGCGCGACTCTTCACATAGTCAGCACTGGGCCAGTAACCAAGTCTCTGCTGTCCGTTCTCCTCTTCCAAAGGTAGAAACTCACTTTGACAAGAGCGTTTCATCAGGTTGAGCACATCTTTGCGATAGGCCTCTATGACGCGATGCAGATACTCAGCCCACTCAACTGGGTAGGGGTCGCAGTTCCAACCTACGGACGTTATCAACGCTTCTATTTCAAAACAGTCAGCATACGCCATCAGTCTCACCATCGACTCCATGTCATCTGGTTCCACGTCGGCTGGCGCAATGTCCGTACATACCACTAATCGCGGTTTAAGGTCGTTGCCCGCCCATCCTGTCATGGCGATGAGCGTAAGGAAAAATGTTATAAAATATTTCTTCATAATCATGGTTTTTCACCGTTCTCATTCTTCTTTTATTGGAGCCTGCTTTAACTGTTCTTATTTCTTTTTTTGCGTTGTTACTGCATTGGGAGTATTATCCTTCAAGACTCGTTTCAAGAAATTCTCTTCTGTAGCTTTCTCTTTGAAAGGGCCATAGTTCAGGTGATGCATGCTTCCACCTGCGTTGCCTACGCCACAGAACATCCATGCATCTGATGTACTGTTGTCTTTTACGAAAGATATTGTTTTCTCCAGTGTAAAATACTTGCAGGCGTTATGGTGCTTGCGGTCTATAACAGCGGCAGCAAACCGACACATAGGAGGTTCCTCTGGTTCAGGCATCCGATAAACAATAACATCTATGGAGTCGGCTTCGTGATATACTTTCGCTGAGATTTGCGACCAGTCCCACTCGTAGTGGCTGATGAACATGGAGCCAAGGTGCAACTGCCACTCCATGATGTCAGTCAATATGGACTCTTCTATTTTTCCTTTCTCATAATCCCACAAGAGGTTGGGAATCCAGCGGAACTGAAACTCATAACTCTTCATGGTGTCACCACGTTCAATGATCTGAGCATAATGGGTGGCTTCCTCATCAAAACGTCCGCCCTTCAGACTGTTCATTATGCTGAGAGCCTCAGCAGGATTCTTGTCTGTGCCCCATCCGTTGAAATAGTATTTTGCCAAAAGATACTTTGCTCCTTCCTTTTCAGCTGCCGCCATTTTCATCATTTCGAACGACTTCTTCATGTCACGTCCCACACCGTTCCCGTGTTCATAGAGCACAGCCATATTTATCTGTGCTACTGAGTAGCCTTGCTCTGCCGATTGTCGGTAGTATTTCACAGCCTGTTGTATGTCAGGTGCCACGCCTTCACCGAATTCATAAGCTCTTCCGACATAGTTCATTGCGGCAACATTACCTTTTTCTGCCGAACTGAGAAACCAGCGGAATGCTTCCTTTTCGTTCTTTTCCACGCCTATTCCGTCACTATAGCATAAACCCAGCCACAACTGTCCGTAGCGATTTCCTTTTTCGGCAGCATCTCTTATCAGACTCAAGGCTTTGTCATAGTCTTTGGCCAGACTGTCACCAGAAAGATATTCCACGCCTAAGTCCACCTGCCTGTTCAACTCTACCGTTTTTAGAGAGTCGTTCTGTTGTTGTTTTGTCTGTGCGTTTGCACCAGTGAAGGCAGTGAGTGCCAACCACAACATGAATAATGTTTTCTTTATCATAGTATTTTTTTTATTGTTTAGGACTGCAAAGGTAAAAAAATTTTTTTGAATAATCAAATTTTAATTGTTTTATCATAACAAGTATTCTAAACTAAAAATTCATTTACATTTCTTCGATATAATAAAATGGTCATCAGCAAAAAGAATGTTAGCAAAGAAATACGTATTAAAGAAAAGGACGTATGCCTTACTCTCTAAAAATTTCCCTGAGTTTCGCTTTCAGTTTGTCAGTGCTGTTGCTACCGGAGCCACGGTAGATGATTTTTCCGTCGGGGTCGATGATGATGGTTGTCGGGAAAGAAAAGACGTCGAAGTTGCTGGCCACGTTGGCGGTGTCACCGTGGAGTTGGCAGACGTGCGTCCAGTCCATGTTGAGTTCCTTGGTGAGTTTCTTCAGTTTAGGCAGGTCGTCCATGCTGCCCTCGACGGCTACACTGACGAGATTCAGCTTGGGGTAGCGTTGGTGAATATCCACGAGTTCAGGAATGATGGAGATGCACGGCTTGCACCATGTCCCCCAAAAATCGAGCAGGGTGTAATTGCTGCCGAGTTTGACGGTTTTGCCCTTGATGTCCTTTGCGGAAATGGCCGGGGCGCGGAAGCCTTCGTAGGGTGTGGTCGGCATGGTCGCATTGGTAAGCGGTGTGACGCTGATGCGGCACTGCTGACGACTGAAATTGATATCAATGAACTTGAAAATCAGGTTGTCGCGGATGATGGGAAATTGTACTTTGCGCAGCAGATTCTGTTGCAAAAGCTTTCTTGCCAGTTCGTCGTTGTTCACGGGTATGGAGTCTGTGACGGCGAACTCCTCCTTGTTGTTGGCCGAGCAGACGTGATAAGTCTTGCCTTGATAGTCGAAATAGCCGATGAAGAAATCGTGAACGCTGAGCATGGGGACGAGTTCGTCGAACGCCAAAGGGCTGGTTACTATTCCACCGTGGCCTGCAACCCCGTTCAAACGGATTCTAGGCGCAATCCAAATGTTGGCATAACGCTGAGGTGTAAATACACGTTCATCTAGTATTTGCTTGCGCGTGAAACAATAATGATAGTCATTTGAGAAATCATGGTCTTCGTTTATATCAAACACACAGAAATAAGAATCACTCTTCTGATCAACGCGGACTAGGGCGCATACTATACTCGCTTGCTCGTATAGGCGAAAAGAAGTCGTATCAGTAGGCAAACCTTTAAATTCTTCGTTTGGAAATCCACATTTGTACATAAAGATGTTAGTGCCTATGACATTTTGTACTCTATGTTCCATTCCGATGGTGATTGTATTTGTATTTTGCCCTATTGCAGTGAGAGTTGTGAGAAATACTAAAAAACATGCAATGATGCTCCTGTCCTTCCTTATTTTATTTATTTGATACATATTTACTATTTGGTTGAGATTTCTGTTCGGGTCGTGATACAAACGAAAATTGTATCTTGACATGGGAATGACGTGACTTTTTTATTTATGTAAAACAGAATCATTCTTAATTAAATTACAAATTTACAAATTATTTTTCAATTATTCGCTATTGAGCGAAATACCTTATCAACATTTAACAGTTTCTCTAAAGAAATTGATGATTGGTTTAAATTGTTTTATCATAACATGTGTTCTAAACCTTTGAGTTATAAAATCCAGACACAAAGATAACTAAAAAGTATTTAACAGCAAAGAAAATCATCATTTATTTGCAAAAAATGATTTTCTGCTCATTTTTAGAAGTTTGACAACTAATTACTTTTTTTGAAGCGAATCAAACATTTAATGATAAATTATATGGGCATTATACGGAGATTATATGTTAGCTTCGCTACGCTCGGAGTTAAGAATTAAGAATTAAGAGTTAAGATTTAGCATTCGGCAACATAGAATCCGCACGGAAACTTTCACCTTTAAACTTTCACTTTTCACCTTTTTCACGACAACGGATTGCGGAATTTGACGTTTTGGGGTTAAAAACGTCGCAAATTATGCGTTATTTTGACCCTTTATTTGGTGGGTAAATAGAAGACAACAATGACAACATCTGTATGACAGAAGTGGTTTGTGAGAAAAAGTTGTCTCCGTTGTCCTAAGTTGTCTTCAAAAAAATGCAAGAAGACATAGACAGATGGCGAAATGATAGCGACGGATTTTTTCTAAATCTTCAGTGTCCCAAGTTCAAGATAGAAGTGCACCCCCTCGTAGTGTAGGCGTAAGCCCAAACTATGAAAAACACTGCGGAGGTTTGCCGCGCGGCTGGGGGCGCAAAGCCCCCTAAGAGC
>JAEEGK010005546.1_pt1 | contig 30521 bp, 27 predicted proteins | sample 8958771 | NCBI WGS metagenome assembly JAEEGK01 (sample SAMN16246547, study PRJNA631951) | gut metagenome | biome: gut microbiome; feature: rumen; material: SC-attached | host: Bos | place: Iran: Karaj | collected 2018-10 | reverse complement strand
GGCACGAACAGTGGGTCCATCAGTGGCTATGAATTCAAGGGTACGCTGGTCAAGATTCCGAACGCACAGCTCTATGATGCCGACAAGCCTACTTACATCCTGCAGAGCGACGGCAAGTGGCATAAGGTGCCAAACGGTGTGGAGGCAGCCTTCATCGGTTCCTATCGTGCCTACTTCCAAGCTACCTCGGCTGGTGCCCGCGAGTTGAACATGACCATTGACGATGGAGAAATAACCGACATCAAGCAGATACGCACCATCGACGCTGACGGTACAGAGCACTACTACGACCTGAACGGTCGTCTGTTGCCAGGCAAGCCCAAGAAGGGTGTTTATATCTGGAATGGCAGGAAATATGTAAGCAAATAAAGCATGGAGGACGCAAAGATGAAAAAGAGATATCAAAAGCCTACAACCCAGGTGGTTCTGTTTAAGAATAGTTCCTTCTGTCTGCTCACAAGTCCATTAAAAGGCTCATTCGATGATAGCGATTACCCGATTTGGGATTCCGGCGGTGGTAGTTAGTACCTTTGACCTTCGTCGAAGGTACTCACGTTCGAAAATGCTCAAATTAATTTGGCATTTTACTCACTTATTCGTACCTTTGCAACATTAAATGGTAACGAAGATGAAAAAGACAATGATTTTGTCAGTTGTAGCTGTCGCTATGCTGACATCCTGTAGTGGTGGACTGAAGTCTCTCTCCGCCGATAATTTTAAGGTGGTTCCTAATCCGTTAGAGACAGAGGGCGGACAAGTACAGGCTACCATCAACGGTATGTTCCCGGAACAGTATATGAACCGTAAGGCGGTGGTTACTGTGACACCCGAGCTGCGCTACACCAAGAACGGGGTGCAGCAGGCATTGAAAGGACAGTCAGCGACTTTCCAAGGTGAGAAGGTGATGGGTAACGACCAGACGATTTCCTACCTGTTAGGAGGACATTACACGATGAAGACGGCATTCCCCTATGAGGCAGCGATGCAGCAGAGCGACCTCTTCCTGACTTTCGACGCCAAGGTTGGTAAGAAGGAAGTGAAAGTGCCTGCCGTGAAGGTCGCTACGGGTGTCATCGCCACCAGTGAGCTCTACCATCAGACCGTCAGCAGTGCACAGCCCTGTGTGGCACCTGATGCTTTCCAGCGTATCACAGAGCAGAAGCTCGACGCCAATGTGAAGTTCCTTATCCAGCAGGCAGAGCTGCGCAAGAGTGAGCTGCAGTCGAACTCCGTCCAGGATTTCGTGAAACTGTTACAGCAGATTGCCCGTGACCAGGAGGGACTGAACCTCTCTAATGTGGAGATCTCTGCCTATGCCTCTCCTGATGGTGGTCTGAAACTCAATGAGCAGCTTGCCAACAAACGTCAGCAGAACACCGAGACTTATGTACGCCAGCAGTTGAAGAACGCCAACCTGGAAGGTGGTATCAGCTCCGAGTATACCGCCCAGGACTGGGAGGGTTTCCAAGAGTTGGTGAAGGCAAGTAACATACAGGACAAGGATGTCATCCTGCGTGTCCTCTCCATGTACCAGGATCCTCAGGAGCGTGAGCAACAGATCAAGAATATGAGTCAGGGCTTCCGTGAGCTCGCCGAGGGCGTTTTGCCAGAGTTACGTCGTGCCCGTATGACCATCAACTACGAGGTGATCGGTCGTGACGACGAGCAGATTTTCAACCAGTATCAACAGGATGCCTCGAAACTCAGTGTGGAGGAACTGATCTACGCTGCCTCCATCGCTAACACAGACCGTGAGAGAGAGGATATCCTGAAGACCACCGCCCGTCTGTATACACAGGATGCAAGAGCCTATAACAACCTCGGTACCCTTGCTATGCAACAGGGTAATTACGAGGAGGCTAAACGTTATTTCCAACAGGCACAGGCTGTCCAGAAATTGCCAGAGACCAGTGCTAACCTCGGACTGATGGCACTGCAACAAGGAGATGTCCAGACTGCCGAGAACCTGATAGCCCAGTCTTCGGGTGCCTCTGGTCTTGCTGAGGCTTTAGGAAACCTGCACCTGGCACAAGGTAACTATGCCCTTGCCCAGCAGGACTTCGGCTATCGTCCCAGCAACAGTGCGGCACTCGCCCAGTTGTTGAACAAAGACTATGCCCGTGCCCAGCAGACCTTGAAGAATATCAAGAACCCTGACGGTATCACAGACTATCTCGCAGCCATCGTACAGGCTCGTCAGGAGAATTATGACGCGGCAGCTTCTTTCCTGCGTAGTGCACTGCAGAAGAACCCCGGGCTCAAGACTTATGCCGACAAGGACCTGGAGCTGGTAAAGGTACAAAAATAAAGCGTAAGGACGTAAAAAGGTAAAAGGAGATGGAAAGACTGCAGCCGATAGGATTTCTTAAGAAGGTGATGTGTTATCTGCCTTTATGTCTTTTTACCTTTTTACTCTTGTCTTGCGGACCAGAAGGGAATAAGTTCCGCCTGTCTGGTCGTCTGCGTAATATCAACCAGGGTGAGTTCCTGATATACAGTCCTGACGGTGGCTTTGTCGGAGTGGACACCATCAAGGTGCGGAACGGTCGTTTCGCCTATGAGAAGGAAGTACGTAATATGGTGACGCTGATCATCGTCTTCCCGAACTTCAGTGAGCAGGCAGTGTTCGCCACACCAGGTGAAGAGGTGGAGATCAAGGGTGACGCCACCCATTTGAAGGAGATGACCATCAAGGGAACCGATGAGAATGACGAGTTGACCAAGTTACGTGCCCGTGTCAACAAACTGACTCCTCCGGAGATTCCCGGTGCCATCGCCCAGTTCATAGAGGAGAACCCCACCTCTATCGTCAGCATGTATTTACTTGACAAATACTTTGTGTCAGTGAAGGAGCCAAACTATTCAGAAGGACAGCGGCTGGCAGCCCTGATGCTGAAAGCCGACCCGGATAATGGAAGACTGCGAAAGCTGGGCAAACAACTTGAGGGACTGAAGAATAGTCGGCTGCAAGTCGCTCTTCCTTCATTTACGGCTACGGATCTCAAGGGTAGAAAGATCAGTAGCAGTGAGATGAGAGGAAAGGTGGGAGTAATCACCACATGGGCATCATGGAACTATCCTAGTACGGAGATTCAGCGTCGGTTACGCCGGCTCCAGCGTAAATACCCCAACCAGCTCTCTCTTGTCAGCATCTGTTTGGATGGTGCCAAGAAAGAGGTGCAGCAACGAGTTGACAGGGACACCCTTGACTGGGCTGTCGTGTGGGATGGGAAACTGTTTGAGACACCATTGGTGCAACAGCTCGGACTGTTTGTCGTTCCCTCCGTCATCGTCGTCAATAAACAAGGGAAGATCGTCGCTCGTGACCTGGAGCTTAATAATGTGGAGCAGGATATAGAGAAATACCTGAAGTAATCACACATCAGGCTCGAAGAGCACTACTTTCCCCGCTTTCAGTGACGCAGGAACATCAATAAGCCGCTGGTTACTGCTTCCTCGGAACAACAGGCTTTCATCACGTAATGACTTGATGAAAGGACCATCAACCAATACATCAATAAGCTCCAGCAGCTGGCGATGGCGGGGGTTGTTTATCAGTGTCTCAAAGGTGAAACCAGTAAAGCACCAGATATCCTTCGATGTCCGCTGACGAATGGCACGTGCCAGTTCTGTGAATCCCTCAGGCTGATACATCGGGTCACCTCCGGAGAACGTCACGTTGGCATAAGGGTCAGCCTCTATGATACGCATGATCTGCTCTGTCGACATCGGATGACCACCACTGAAGTCCCATGATTGTGGATTATGGCATCCAGGACATGCGTGACGGCAACCGGCACAATAGATAGAGGTCCGGAATCCCGGACCGTCTACCATTGTGTCTTCTACGATATCTAATACGGAGATCATAGTTATATAGTTACTATAGTTACTATAGGAACTATAGTTTTTAGAAGAGATTCTGTTGTTGGGAGCCCTCGATATGGGTCACACGGTCATTGAGCTCACAGAGCTTGCCATGATTCCAACGATCAGTGGTTCCTACGAGATAGCCTGTGATACGTTGCAGCTTGTCAATATTCGTACTACCGCACTTAGGACATTTCTCCAAATGTGGAGCCGCGTTCTCATAGCCACAGTCCATACAGCGGTTACGATTATGGTTGACAGAGCCATAACCCATATCCAGCTTATCCATCATATCCACCACACTCATGATGACCTGAGGGTTATGGGTGGCGTCGCCATCAATCTCCACATAGAAGATATGACCGCCACGAGTCAGCTCATGATAGGGAGCCTCTACTTCCGCTTTATGACGGGCGGAGCATTTATAATATACAGGAACGTGATTGGAGTTGGTGTAATAGTCACGATCGGTAACACCAGGGATCACGCCGAACTCCTTACGGTCTTTCTTGGTGAACTTACCACTGAGTCCCTCTGCCGGGGTGGCAAGGACAGAATAGTTATGCTGATAACGCTCACTGAAATCGTTGACACGCTGACGCATATAACTGATAATTCTCAGTCCCAGCTCCTGAGCCTCCTCGCTCTCGCCATGATGCTTGCCAATAAGTGCTACCAGACACTCAGCGAGACCAATGAAGCCAATACCCAGTGTACCTTGGTTGATGACACGCTCAATGGTGTCGTTAGGACCGAGCTTGTCGGCACCAATCCACAGGCTGCGCATCAACAAGGGGAACTGTTTGACAAAGGCGGTCTTCTGGAACTGGAAACGCTCATCTAACTGTTTGGCTGCTGTCTCCAATAACTCGTCAAGCTTCGCGAAGAACTTGGCGATACGTGCCTCCTTGTCTTTTACGTCCATACACTCAATGGCGATACGTACGATATTAATCGTAGTAAACGAGAGGTTACCACGACCGATGGATGTCTTGGGACCAAAGCGGTTCTCGAAGACGCGGGTGCGGCACCCCATGGTAGCCACCTCATGGATATAACGCTTAGGATCGTCGGCACGCCACTCACTATCCTGATTGTATGAGGCATCAAGATTCAGGAAGTTCGGGAAGAAACGACGCGCCGTCACCTTACAAGCCAACTGGTAGAGGTCGTAGTTGGGATCCTGCGGGAGATAGTTGACACCTCTCTTTTTCTTCCATATCTGGATGGGGAAGATCGCGGTCTCACCATTACCCACTCCCTGATACGTGCTGTTGAGCAGCTCACGCATGATACAACGTCCCTCGGCAGAGGTATCCGTACCATAGTTGATACTGGAGAAGACCACCTGATTACCACCACGGGAGTGGATTGTGTTCATATTATGGATAAAAGCCTCCATCGCCTGATGGACACGTCCCACCGTCTTGTTGATGGCATGCTGGCGGACACGGTCGATACCCGTCAACTTGTCAAGAGGTTGTTTGATATAGTCCATGAGCACCTCGTCATACAAGGAGCTATAGTCCTCCCCGTTGAGGTCCTCCAAGGCTTTCAGCTCTTCTATATAAGAACTGCGGACATAAGGAGCGAGATAGAAGTCAAAGGCGGGAATAGCCTGACCACCATGCATCTCGTTCTGGGCACATTCCAGAGAGATACAAGCAAGCACTGCCGCCGTCTCGATACGTTTGGCAGGACGACTGGCGCCATGTCCTGCGATAAAACCTTGTGTCAGGATATTGTCAAGCGGGTGCTGCACACAGGTCAGTGACTTCGTGGGGTAATAGTCCTTGTCATGGATATGCAGGTAGTTATGCTCCACAGCGTCACGACTTTCCGGTGAGAGCAGATAGTCGTCGACAAACGGTTTGGTACTCTCTGAGGCGAACTTCATCATCATACCGGCAGGAGTGTCGGCGTTCATGTTCGCATTCTCACGTGTGACATCATTGTTCTTGATGTTCACAATATCCAGGAACACGTCACGGGTCTTTGCCCTGCGGGCGATGGAGCGCTGGTTACGATAAGCGATATAGCGTTGTGCCACGTCTTTTCGCGCACTCTTCATCAGTTCCATTTCCACGGCATCCTGAATCTCCTCAACCGTCATCTGCGAATTACCCTTAGCGGCAATACGGTCGGTGATGGTCTGCAGCAATCGCTCATCCTCTCCCTTGTCAGTATGGAGCATCGCCTTGCGAATAGCAGCCATGATTTTTTGTTCGTTGAATCCCACAATGCGCCCATCGCGCTTAACGACTGTTTGTATCATAGTTGTAATTTATATTTTGTTTTTAGTTTTCTTATAGTAACTTTCTGTAACAACGGTGACGACGATGCTGGGTAGCCTCCAGGTATTGCCATTGTCCTCTCATATGTTCATTGGATTCCATCTGGGGCATTGCTTCTGCCCATTTAAAGCCATAGCGTTGGAACCATTGGATAAGGTCGTCGAAGATCAAGGAGTTGGCACCTTTGGCACGATATTCAGGAAGAACCCCGATAAGCAGTAAGTCAACCACATCTGTCTTATGCCATTTTAGAACTTTGTAGATATGCCACCATCCAAAGGGAAGGAGTCTGCCGTCTCGTGTCTTCCTTAATGCGTTGTTGAATGAGGGGAAGGTAATGCCAAACCCCACCAGCTTATGCTCAGGAGTATTCCAGTCCTCAATGGCTGTTATCAAATTCAGGTCAGCAACTTTGATATACTGGTCAACAAGCTGGCTGATTTGTTTCTCAGAGAGTTGGGAATAGCCATAGAGGTCCTTATAGGTCGCATTGATAACATCGAAGATCTCCTTACCCTTGCCCTTTGAGAGAAGCTCTTGACGACTGTATTTTTTTACGTGGAGGTTATAGCGGCTGCGGATCATCTCCGCAATCTTATGGAACTTATCAGGAACTTTCTCAGGAACTTTCACCCGATACTCCATATAGTCATTGTCTTTCTGAAAACCGCCTAATTGCTCTATATATTGGACATAATAAGGATAATTGTAGTTGATGTACATCGTAGCATCCTGCTCAAAGCCCTCCACCAGTAAGCCTTCACGATCCATATCGGTAAAGCCCAGCGGACCAGCGATCTCTGTCATGCCCCTCTCTTCCCCCCAGGTAATCACCTGGTTAATCAAGGTGCGGCATACTTCTATATCCTCTATAAAGTCGAGCCACCCAAAGCGTACTTCCTTACGTTGCCATCGCTCATTAGCACGATGGTTGATGATAGCAGCCACACGTCCTACCATCTTACCCTCGCGAAAAGCCATGAAATAATCGACTTCGCAGAACTCGAAACATGCGTTCCGGTCACGCCGCAAAGTATTCATTTCGTCTGAGTATAGAAACGGGACAGCCTGCGGGCATCCACGATATAAGTCATAATGGAACTGGACAAATTGCTCTAAGTCCTCCAAGTTATTGACTTTTCTGATTTCTATTGCTTTCATAGTACCCCGACCGAGAATCGAACTCGGAACTAAGCTTTAGGAGAGCCTTGTTATATCCATTTAACTATCAGGGCTTCGTCTAAGTGTTTGCAAAGATACAAAAAAGTTTAGAGTTTAGAGTTTAAAGTTTAAAGTTTTTGAGTACCTTTGCATCATATTTTATATATTTTAAACTATGGGAAAATTAATCATTAACTCTTATGACGAGTTTGCCGCCCATCTGGGTGAGGAATTAGGTACCTCCGAATGGCTGGAGGTGGACCAGGACCGTATCAATCTGTTTGCGGATGCCACGCTGGATCATCAATGGATTCATGTTGATGTGAATCGTGCTAAAGAAGAGAGTCCATACAAGAGTACCATCGCACATGGATACCTGACGTTGAGCTTGCTGCCTTATATGTGGGATCAGATCATTGAGGTTCACAACATTAAGATGCTGGTTAACTATGGCATGAACGACATGCGCTTTGGACAACCTGTGATTACTGGTAGCCGTGTGCGATTAGTTACTAAGTTGCACAACATCCAGAACTTACGTGGAATCTGCAAGGCAGAGATCAAATTCTTCATTGAGATAGAGGGACAGCGGAAACCAGCCCTTGAGGGTATTGCCTCCTTCCTTTACTATTTTGAGAATTAAAGAAGGAAGAAGCCCTGTTGAACACCAGTCCGACAGGGTTTCTTCTTATATACTAACCAAGGTCTTTGTTGATCAGTTCCAATAGCTTCTCTACCGCTTCTTCCTCTGGGATATTCTTCTCCACACAGACCTTCTGTTTGTACAGACTGATCTTTCCTCTTCCTGCTCCCACATAGCCATAGTCAGCATCCGCCATCTCACCGGGACCGTTGACGATACAACCCATGATACCGATCTTCAAACCGACCAGATGACTGGTGGCTGCCTTGATGCGGGCAATGGTTTCCTGTATATTATATAAGGTACGCCCACAACCCGGACAGGAGATATATTCTGTCTTAGTGAATTTAATACGGGCAGCCTGAAGGATGGCGTCGGCGAGTTCTACGAGACGGGACTCTTCGAAAGATATATTGCGGATGATCAGTTTCGTGGCTTTTTTGTCAATGAGCAGGGCACCTACAGCCATAGCAACCTTCAATTGAAGCGTCTCCCAGTCTTGACAGAAGACTGGGAGGGTGATGGTATCATCCTTAATGGATTTTTCTGCCTCTTCACGCAAAAGCGTACATTCAGGAATCAGATCCACCAACTTGCGGGCAACGGGAATCTCATACTCTGGCTCTTCGGAGAGAGACACACGGATGGTGTCGCCGATACCCTCTGTTAACAAGGCTCCGATACCCACGGCACTCTTGATTCTGCCATCCTCGCCTTCGCCAGCCTCTGTCACCCCTAAGTGCAACGGATAATGCATATCCTCCTTGTCCATCGTCTTCACCAACAAGCGGACCGTGGTGACCATCACGACAGTATTGCTTGCCTTGATACTGATAACGATATCGTTGAAGGCTTCCCGTTTGCAGATACGCAAGAACTCCATGCAGCTTTCCACGATACCCTCTGGGGTGTCACCATAGCGTGACATGATACGGTCGGAGAGAGAACCATGGTTCACACCTATACGGATTGCCGTATGATGTTCCTTACAGATATTCAGGAACGGTACGAGCTTCGCCTCTATCTTCTTCAACTCGGCGGCATATTCCTCATCGGTATATTCCAGATGTTTGAAGACACGTCCTGGATCTACGTAATTGCCTGGGTTGATGCGTACCTTCTCACAATATTGGGCAGCGACATCGGCGACATGAGCCGTGAAATGTACGTCAGCGACCAATGGGGTATGGTAGCCGTCTTCTTTCAGACGTGCTGAGATATTTTTCATGTTCTCTGCCTCACGAGTACCCTGCGTGGTGAAACGCACCAGTTCACCACCAGCATCAATGATACGTTTCGCCTGTGCCACACACCCCTCAGTGTCATTGGTATCCACTGTTCCCATCGACTGGATACGAATAGGGTTGTTACCACCTATCTCTATATTGCCGACACGGGTGACGGAAGACTTTCTTCTTTGATAAGCCATTTAGTTTGTCTTAAATTGATACTTTACTTCGGCAAGTTCTTTGTTTGCTTTCACGATTTTCTCCTTCAGACTACTCTTATAGTCGCTCAATCGCTGTGCGACGGCCTCATCACTAAGGGCGAGCATCTCGACAGCAAGGATAGCGGCATTCTGTGCACCATTCACACCAACAGTGGCGACAGGGATGCCTGGGGGCATCTGGATAATGCTGAGCAGAGCGTCAAGTCCGTCGAGCATTCCCTTGACAGGGACACCAATAACAGGCAGTGTGGTGCTGGCGGCAATGACTCCGGGAAGTGCCGCCGCCATACCTGCGGCGGCGATGATCACCCGTATACCACGTCCTTTAGCGTTGCGGGCAAAATTCTCTACTTCCTCTGGGGTACGATGTGCCGAGAGGGCATTGACTTCAAACGGTACCTGCATCTCATCAAGTAACTTGCAGGCTTTCTCCATAACGGGCAGATCACTGGTACTGCCCATGATAATGCTGACAATTGGATTCATATTTTCTATTTTTAAAATTTATATGAACAATATCGCAATGGCTGCGCACACAAAACCGACCCAGAAGCCACCGACGACTTGTGAGAGGGAATGCTGGCGAAGCACCATGCGACAGGTACCTAAGATACCTGCTACGATAAACACGACACATAACCACCAAACAGGATTGAAGTCCAGATATTCGGCGAAGGCGAAGAGTGCTCCGCCCACACCACCGATGGCCGCAGTATGGGTGGAGATCTTCCACCATACGTTAATCAGTGCACAGATAATCTGTACCATCAGTGCCGCGATGACTATAGATATCATAAAATGGGGCATATGCAGACGCTCCATGATATAGATACATGTGAAATAACAAACGATGGAAAGGATGTAAGGCACCATACGTCGCTCCCTTTGTCCGAGTTCGATGAGGCTCCATCCCTGATAACGGCGGTAGAAGTGAATCATCAGGGAAGGCAGCAGGATGGTAAACAGATAGACCATGATAAGTACCTGCAGTTTATATGCCCATGGGAAAATACTCATATAACTGAAAGTAAATAGGGCTATCAGTCCAATGATAGGGAGGTAGAAGGGAGTGAAGAGCATGCTGATCACCCGCGCTATCAATATGATTTGTTGCCGCTGTCTCATTTCCTTAGTCTTGCGATGGGTATTCCTAACTGTTCGCGGTATTTTGCCACGGTACGACGGGCAATGGGGTATCCCTTCTCTGCGAGGAGTTTGCCTATAGCCTCGTCGCTCAAAGGTTTTTGCTTGTCCTCCGCATCAACGAGGTCACGCAAAGTCGCCTTGATCTCTCTGGTGGAGAGCTCGTCCCCCTCCGCAGTCACGTAACTGTCACTGAAGAAATGACGCAAAGGGAACGTGCCCCAGCGGGTCTGTGCGTATTTGGAGTTGCTGACACGTGAGATCGTACTCAGGTCGAGCCCTGTCTTCTCTGCGATATCTTTTAAGATCATCGGACGAAGCAACGCCTCGTCACCCTCCTCGAAATAACGGTGCTGCCACTGGATGATAGCTCTCATCGTCATAGTCAGTGTTTGACGACGTGTGCGGATGGCTTCTATGAACCCCATGGCGGCATCCACCTTCTTCTTGGTATAGAGCAATGCTTCCTTCATCTGACGGCTCATATGCTCTTTGTTGTCCTGATACTCCTTCAAGGTTTCCGTGAAGGACGGAGAAACATGCAGTTCTGGTATCTCTCCTGTGTTCAGTTGGAAGGTGACAGTACCATCATCTTGCGTGTCAACGATGAAGTCTGGTGTGATTTGCTGCATGGCACGTCCTACCGTCTCTCCTAAGGAAGCCCCGGGTTTGGGGTTGAGTTTCCGTAGCTCCTTCATCAGTGCGTCAGCCTGCAGGTCGGTGAGCCCCAGTGCTTGCTGGATTTTCTTCCAGTGTTTCTTGGTGAAAGCCTCAAAATAGTCTTGGACAACCTTCAGCATCAAGTCACGAAGGTGTGAGGGTTGGCGACGTTGTATCTGCAGGGTCAGGCACTCTTGCAGGGAGCGTCCTCCGATACCCGCAGGGTCGAACTCCTGCAGATAATGCAGCACGGACTCTATCTCTTGGGGTGTCGCGTCGATAGCGTGATAGATGGCAAGCTCATCGCTGATACTGTCAAGGGACTTACGAAGGAGACCGTCGTCGTCCAGGGAACCGATGAGGTATTCCATGATATCACGCTGCCGCTCGTCCAGGTCAATGACACCCATCTGCTCCTTGAGTTGATCATAGAACGACTGTGATGCTCCATACACCATCTCCTCCCTTTCCTCATGGTAATCCTGTCCTCCTTGATATACAGGCAGCTCCTCGTCGTCCCTGCCGATATTCTCCAAGGCAGCGTCCAGAGCCGACTGCCTCTCATCTTTCTCATAATCATCGGAGGACTCGGAGTTCTCTGAGTACTCGGAATCCTCTGAGAACTCTGAATAATCTGACTCGTCACCAGTGTTGAACTCCAAGGCAGGATTGTCGTCCATCTCCGTATTGACACGCTCTATGAGTTGTGTGATGGGCAGCTCTATCAGCTGCGCCTGCAACAACTGCTGCTGCGTGATACTCTGCGTCTGTTTTAACGCCAGGGTCTGTTGCTGTTCCTGAATCTGCTCCTGCGCCATTTCGTCTGCAAAATTACGAAATAATTATCATTCGCGACAATTATTTAAAGTATTCTTTCAGTTGTTGTGCATAAGACGCCAACTGTTCGGTGTCGCTGTTACCATAGCGTTGCCATATCTCCTGACAGGCAGGGAAGAGCGGACTGGTCACCGTATCTTTCCTCCTGAGATAAGGGTCACAGTGCTGGAAAAGGACCATGATATCGACAATCTCTTTGGTAGAGATCTTCATCAGGCTCCCTATCTGTCGTATCTCTGGTGTCTCCGGAACCATCGTGACAGGTGTTAGTCGGAAATACTGGTCGAGTATGATGATTAACATGATAGGAGTGACAGGACTGTCCTCGCAGACTGGTCGGAAGTCACGCTCGAAGGTCTCTTGGATGTCCACCCCTTCGTAAAAAAGGTTATTTCCGAATCCTCGCATCTGACGCCATAGCCTCACCGCCCGTTTCAGTCGACTGGGATTCTTGCTGTATTCTTGCCAGATATGCTCGATACGGGGTGTCTCCATGTTGGCAATCTCACACATCTTCTTAAACAAGATCTGAGGCGCGATATGTATCTCCAAAGCAAGATCCACCATCGCCTTGCTATACATCGGTTTTATACCCACAGGCTTTTTCAGATACAATTGCATCAGGAGCAGCCAGTCGTCATCTTGCCATTGCTGATTCTTTGCCATGTCTTCCGTCCATCTATATAATTATCCGCAAAGATAGCGATTAAATGATAAAAAACAAAGAAAATAGGATAATAATTACAACTTTCTGAACAAAAATGATTATCTTTGCAAACTCAAAATGATGACGAAACTTTTGAAACAACTGATATTAACCATCACCTTCTTAGGTGTTGTCACAGAACTAAATGCCCAAGTCTACCGTACTGCCGAAGAGGAAATACAACGAGACATCCATTGTTCTGCGTCAAACCATTATGCCTATCCAGGACCGCAGCAGGTGCGTTTGACAGAGGCACCGGAAGGTATGAAACCGTTCTATATCAGTCATTATGGTCGTCATGGGTCAAGGTTCTGCACCTCTAAGGAGCAATACTATACTCCCTATGCTGTCTTGGCGAAAGCTGACTCACTGGGGAAGCTCACCGACTTAGGAAAAGATGTGCTGCAACGAGTGGCGATGCTGAAAGAGGAGGCTGACCTCCGTTGGGGAGAGCTGACCCCATTAGGTGCCAGACAGCATCAGCAAATCGCCAAAAGGATGTTCGAGCGCTTCCCAGAGGTCTTCGAGGGCTCCCCCTGTATCGATGCCAAGAGCACCCCTGTGATCCGTTGTATCCTTTCTATGGAGAATGCCTTGTCACAACTGGTGACGATGAATCCTCGCCTCCGTATCCGTCATGATGCCTCTGCTGCCGATGTCTATTATATGAAATATGACGATAAGGCGCTGAAAGCACACAGGATGGACTCTGTCGTCAAGGCTGCCTATCAGGTTTATGTCGACAAGTATAACCATCATGAGGAGCTGATGACAAAACTGTTTAACGACCAGCAATATGTCCGTGACAGCATCAATGTCAGCAATCTTTCCATACTGCTCTTCAACCTTGCCTCTAACATCCAGAATACGGAATCACGCAAGAAAATCACACTCTATGACCTCTTCTCCGATGAAGCCATCTATGAGACATGGAAGGTGAATAATATGCTGTGGTATATCAAGTATGGTGCCTATACGCTTAATGGCGGGAAACAACCTTATGGTCAGCGTTTCCTGTTGCGGAAAATGATCCAGGAGGCAGACAGCTGTATCATGTTGGAAAAACCTGGTGCATCGCTGCGCTTTGGACATGATACGAATATCTTGCCACTGGCGTGTCTGATGGAGCTGGACAACTATGGGGTGGAGACTGACAACCTGGGTGCGCTGGAGCGTAAGGACTGGGTTAATTTCAAGGTGATACCGATGGCGGGTAATATCCAGATCATCTTTTATAGGAAGAACGTCCAGGACAAGGATGTCTTCGTTAAAGTGTTGCTGAACGAGAACGAGGTGAGCCTCCCTGTCAAGAGTGATGAGAAACCTTATTACAAATGGAGTGATGTACGTGATTACTATCTCAAGAAACTCGATGCCTACCAAGACTAAGCTGACGCTTAGCCGCTTATGGTTGGTGGTCATCATGCTATGGGGCATGGTGACAAGCAGCTATGCCCAGTCGCACTCTGCCTTCGATATCATCAGTATGGACCGTCGCCTCTCTGCCAGTAACTATTGTATCTATCCCGACAGCCCGTCTATAAAGAACACTCCTCCACCAGCAGGGAAACGCCCTTTCTATATCAGTCACTACGGTCGTCACGGCTCTCGCTACTTGAGTGATCGCAAGGCTTATGACATCCCCTATAAGATGATGGCGAAAGCTGACTCGCTGGGAAAACTGACACCCACAGGAAAGGAGGTCCTGCAACAGTTGATAGCGATCATCCAGGACGCGGAGGGACATTGGGGCGACCTTACACTCTTGGGCAGACAACAGCACCGCCGTATTGCCCAACGGATGATGAAACGCTTTCCGGAGGTCTTCGAGGGCAAGGCTCATGTCGATGCCAAGAGTACCATTGTCACCCGTTGTATCCTCTCCATGGGTTCCGCCATTCACGCCATGCTGGCACGGAATCCCAAACTACAAGTGAAGATGGACGCGTCGCGACACGACATGTGGTATCTGAACCACCAGGACAAGCTGTTGCGTGACAGTATGATGACCTTTGAGACTAAGAAGGCTTTTGACGCCTATTGCAGTAGCCGTGAGCATAATCCCCGCCTGTTGTCTTTGTTGTTCAACGACTCTGTTTATGTGAGAGAGCACATCAGTGAGAAGTGGCTGAACTACTACCTGTTGAAGACGGCGCTGATCCAGCAGAACACACGGATGTCGAGCAAGACTAGTTTTCTGGACTTATTTACTTACGAGGATATCCACCAGTTCTGGCAGAACGAGAATGCCTGGTGGTATTTTATGTATGGTCCCTCCTTGCTGAACGGTGGTAACCAGCCCTATACCCAGCGTTGTCTCCTCCGTAAGATCATCGAGGAGGCAGACAGTTGTATACAGCTGAGGAAACCCGGTGCACAACTGCGATATGGTCATGAGACCATCATACTACCCCTGACATGCCTGTTGGAACTCAATCATTTCGGCTATCAGACGAACGACTTGGAAGAGCTGGAGTCCCATGGCTGGTGGGCTTGTATGGTATTCCCGATGGCATCCAACATCCAGTTTGTGTTCTATCGTCAGGATCCATTCGACAAGGATGTCATGGTGAAGGTACTGCTCAATGAGCAGGAGGCGACACTGCCTATAGAGAGTACGACGGCACCTTATTATCTTTGGAAGGATGTGCGGGCGTACTACCTGAGGAAAATCGACGCTTACGAGAACAAGGATTAAGCACCTTCCTTTGCCTTGAAGGCAAGGGCATACATCCGTATCTGTTTCACCATGGCAAGCAGACCGTTGCTGCGTGTGGGGGACAGGTGTTCCTTCAAACCGATCTGTTCAATGAAATAGAGGTCCGCGTCCAGGATCTCCTGAGGGGTATGTCCGCTGAGGACACGGATCAGCAGTGCCACGATACCCTTCACGATCAGTGCGTCACTCTCTGCCGTGAAGTCGATGACACCGTCGTGATAGTCAGCCTGCAGCCATACCCTGCTCTGACACCCGTCTATCAGGTTGCTCTCGATCTTGTACTGCTCGTCCAGCGGCTCCTGCTCGTTACCTAAGTCGATGAGCAGCTGGTACTTGTCCATCCAGTCGTCAAAACCAGAGAACTCCTCTATAATCTCGTCTTGTATCTCGTTAATTGTCATTTTTCCGTTATTATTTTAAAAAGTTTATCACTCGGGCGCACCTTCTCAGGTACCTTGATACTGACGCGCGTGCCTTTCTGTGCGGTCTGCACAGCGTGGGTGTCATCATGGATCTCCTCGACGGTGACGTACAGTGCACCGGTGGTAGGTCCTGTGATGAGCATCTTGTCACCCACAGAGAACTCACAGGCCTCACAGGTGAACTCAGCGACACCGAGCTTGGAGAAATACTTCACACCCTTGCCCACATACTGCTTGCGCTCTGTGGCACACGAGCCGTAGTGTTTGTTCCACTCACCCAGTTTCTGTCCTTGGTAGTAGCCGTCCCAGAACCCGCGGTTGAAGACGGTGGCAAGGCGCTCGTCCCATGCGTCCTTCTTCTCTTCCGTAAAGGTATCGTCGAGGACACTCTGTATCGCCTCCTTATAACACTGTACCACGGTCATCACATATTCCGGACCACGGGCTCGTCCCTCAATCTTGAAGACCCTCACGCCACTCCTCATCATACGGTCGATGAAACGGATGGTTTTCAGGTCCTTCGGACTCATGATGTATTTGTTGTCTATCTCCAGTTCTGTTCCTGTCTCACGATCCGTGACGACATAGGAGCGTCGACAGATCTGCATGCACTCCCCACGGTTGGCGGAGCGTCCTGTGTTGTCAAGACTCATATAGCACTTGCCGCTGACAGCCATACACAAAGCGCCATGACAGAACATCTCGATGCGGATCTGCTCTCCTGACGGTCCGCAGATATGCTGTTCCTCTATCTGACGATAGATCTCTGCCACTTGGTCGAGGTTCAGCTCGCGGGCAAGGACGACGACATCGGCAAACTGTGCGTAGAATTTCAGTGCCTCGATATTCGAGATGTTCAACTGGGTGGAGAGGTGTACCTCCATGCCTTTCTGCCGGCAGTAGGTCATCACAGCGATGTCACAGGCGATGACAGCAGAGATCTTTGCCTCGACAGCCGCATCGATGATCTGGTGCATCAGTTCGATATCCTCGCCATAGATAATCGTGTTGACGGTGAGGTAGCTCTTCACCCCATACTCATTACAGGTGGCGGCAATCTCACGCAGGTCGTCAATGGTGAAATGGTTAGCGGAGTGAGAGCGCATGTTCAACTGCTCCACACCGAAATATACGCTTCCTGCCCCTGCCTTCAAGGCAGCGGCAAGGGAGTCGCGGCTCCCCACGGGCGCCATGATCTCGAAGCTGTTGATATTTTCTTTCATCTCAGGGTATTAGTGGACACGGGTAAACACCATGGTGTCTCCGTCGTCATCCAGCTCCAATGTGGTATTGGTCAGTTTCTTGATGGTCAGTTCTCCGTCGAAGGGCACCTCATCCTTGAACTGCTTCTTGATCTCCTTGTCCATCTCTTCCTGCATCATACTCTCCACAGCCTTTTTCGTCTCCGGGTTCTTCTCTATCGCTTGTGCGTACTCCCCGACAAGTCTCATCTTGTCCAGTCTGACAGTGGATTGATTGACTTGGTAGTTCAGTGTCACCTTATTACCTTTCTGCTGATAGGTCCCGGGAAGAATCATGGTGCATGTAAAAGAGCCGACCTCTGGCTCGTTATGCTCCATCTGCATCTCCATCTGTGCCTTATTCCCCTGGTTGAATATGAGGACTAACTTAGAGGTGTCGCCATCAGCGTCTTTCTCTACGTTTGCCGTCCATTTCCCTTGGAGGCTCTGTGCCTGCAGGCTCATGACCGCCATCAGCAGCAGAGCCGTCATCATTGAGATTCTTTTCATTGTATAGTCTGTATTAAATTTGTTTTAATGGGATACTCACGACAAACCGGCAGCCGTTGGTATATCCGGGGTCGAGCGTGAGGGTGCCGCCCATCAGCATGATGACACGACGGCAGAGGAACAGTCCGAGACCGAGTCCCTCGGTGAACATATCAATCTTGGTGAACTTCTCGAAGACGAAGTCAGCCTTGTCGGAAGGAATACCGGGTCCTGTGTCCTCGATGGTGAAGTTCACCATCGTGTCGGTGGCTTCGATACGCATGGTCATGACACCCTCGTTGGTGAAATGCAGGGCATTGACGAGCAGTTCCGTGAGGGCGATGAGCAGATGATGTCGGTTGGTCTGGACGGTCACCTCGTCACCCACATGGCTGTCGAGGTGCATCTCTACGGTATGAGTTGTCAGACTGCTGGCATTCTCGAAAGCCTCACGTGCCACGTCGTTGCAGCCCACGGTATCGTCTGTGCTGATGGTCTGCCGGCTCTCGATCAGTGAGACGGTCAGCAGCTTGCTCACCATATAGTCGAGGGCGTTAGTCTGCACGTACATCGTCTCTGCCATCTCCCGTTTCTCGTCGTCTCCCATCATCTCACCACCGTCCCGCAACACCTGTGAGAAGCCTTGGACGATGTTAAGGGGTGTACGTATCTGGTGTGACATGTCCTGCATGAACTGTGTCTTCTGCTCACTTGCCTGACGTGCCAGCTGTGTCGCCTGCTCCAGTTCTGAGGTGCGCTGTTCCGTCTCCTGCTTGGTATTCTCCGCGTCGTGGATATGCTGGCTGATGCTCCGTCGCATCTGACAGAAATTATTCTGCAACTGACCTATCAGGTCGGTACGCTGACTGGTCGGCAGGATTTTCTCATAGTCACCATGGGCGATCTGTCGCAACTCAGCAGCGAGCAGTCCCAGAGGCTGTATGAAGTGTTTCACGATGCGTTGGCATCCCATTGCCAGTAACAGCAGACCGATGACGAGCAGGGGCAGCAGGATATAGTTCAGACTGTTGTAGCCGCGCAGCAGCTCGTTGGACGGGCAGACGAGGGCGACACTCCACTGGGTGCCTTCAAGGGGTCTGTAGAGCACGATATGCGACTTACCGTCGATGTTGACATCCATATGTCCTGTCCGTCCGTTGATCATCTCGTATCCCAGTGCCACGATATCGGTATGCTCCCTGGGGTCGGTATTGGTGAAGATGGTCTGTTTGAGGAGCTTCGTGGTGTCCGGGTGTACGAAGTAGTGTCCGTCGGCTCCCAGCATCATGAAGTAGGAGTTCTCATAGGGATGCTCCGCCGTGATGGTCTCTGTGAGTCTCTTCAGCGACAGGTCGGTGGAGATGACACCAACGAATTTCTCATTGTCGTCATGGAGTGGGACACAATAGGACGCTATCATCTCCGGACTTGACAGTGTCCCGGCATTGTAGTCGTCAAAGGGATCCACCCAGCAGGCTACCCTTTTCTGTCGGGGTGTCTTATACCACACCTTGCTATAGTAGTCGTAGTCCTCTTCCCGGACGGTGACCACAGAGTCTTTCCCAGTAGCCGATTGTTCTTCAAGACGGACGGAATAGGCTGAAAAGCCGTAGCTGTCACCAGGGAAGAAGTCTGGCTCCATCGTGATGGAGCAGCCGTTCGTGTTAGGGTGGTTGGCGACGATTCGATGACTGTATTTCAGCAGGGAGTCCTTGTCATGCTGGTGAAGGTTGACGAGCCAGATGATGTTACGTGTGGCTGTCTCCACCTCCACCATGAATCCCTTGACGCGCAGCGCCGTGTTGTCGAGCACGTGTGATGCCTCGTCTATCGCCTCTTCCCGGATGATGTTACGTGACTGCCAGTAGAGGAATCCTAGCGACAGCGAGAACACCAGTACCACGACGAACAGGATATAGAGGCTGAGCTTGATGGACAGCGACTGGCGGATATGTTTCCTCATCTCTATCATACGCTCTCCTCCTCTTTTTTGTCAGCGATGCTGAGCAGGTTACTCAACAACTCGGTGGTCGTATGGGTATGCTGTTGTATCTTGTCAGCCATGTGCCGGCATTCCTCAGCATCCATGTCGACGGCATGTTGGCGGAACTCGGCGACGGTGGCGTGGATAGCCTTCACCGACTGTTCCATACGGTCACTCATATTCAGGATGACGGCATCCTTCATGCGGTCACTCTCACGAGCCTGCTCGTAAGCCAGTTTCAAGTCCTCGTTACGCTGGCGGAGCACATCGGTCAGCTGCGTGATATGTGCGATATGCTGAGTGATGCTCTCCTGCATCTGCCGGAACGTGTTCTGCACATACCCCACCTCGTCGGTGCGGTGACTTACCTTCACGGGCTCGTCCATCTGTCCGGTAGCCATCTGGTGGGCAGCGTCTACCAGTTGCTGCAACGGCTTCAACTGGTGATGACTGATGAAGAGACAGAACAGGGCGAGTAACAACAGACCGCTGAGACTGATGATGATCGTATAGCGCAGGAGTGAGTTATAGGAACTGAAGATGTCACTCTCCGGACATACGATGGCGACACTCCATCCCGCATTCTCAAAGGGATGATAGAAGATGAAGTTCTGTGTGCCGTCAATACGCATCTGGCTATGTCCGATATGTCCCGTCTTCATGGAGATGGCTGCAAGATGTCCGTCGCTGGTAGGATCGTTGAAGGCATCTGCAAAGAACGCCTCATGCTCCTCGAGTGTACTGTCAGGGTGTATGATCAGGTGTCCGTCGGTACCCATCACCAAGGCGTGTGAGTTAGGGAATGGCTTCAGCGAGAGCACCAGGTCGGCAAACCACTTCATCGAGATATGCGCTGACAGCACACCCACCAGTTCCCCGTCTTTGTCGTGCAACGGCATACCATAGGCTGTGACGATGGTTGTCTCTCCGCTCTCCGTGTCGACATAAGGGTCTATCCAGATGGGTTTCTCATGATGCAAGGGGACGAAATACCATTTCTCCCGGGTATATGGCTGCTTTCCGGCGTTCACCGTCACCTGTATCTGTGTCGAGTCTGCTTGGCTGCGGTAGCCGAACACCTCATAGTAAGTGCCGTATTTCGGATAGACACCCGGCTCGAAGGCGATGGCACACCCTTGGATGTGGGGGTTCTCTCTCAACAGCTGCCGACAGAGACTGTCCATGATCTCCGGTCTGTTCAGACGCTTCTCTATCGTCCAGTGCAGACTGCGTGTCGCCGTCTCCACCTCGTTCAGCGTATTGTCGATGCGCAACTCTGTGGTGCGCAGCGTCTGACGTGCCTTCTCCATCGCCTCCTGATAGATCGACTTACGGGCATGATGGAACATGATAAAGAGGGCGGTGACGAAGAGCACAGACACGAAGCCGACCACCCACAAAACAATTTGTGTGGTCAGCGAATGACGCGACTGGTTTTCTGTTATTCTCTTCATCTGCTGCAAAATTAGATAAAATTTTCGATATCAGACACTTCTTGTGGAAAAAAAGTTGCAGATACCCCTAAAAGATCGCATGGATTCAAATGATTGTGTCAAGCCCACAGGGGGGACTGTCATATTGCAGCTTCACTACCATAACCGATGGTCGTCACACCAGAAGCGATAACAAGATGTTGAATCTCTGTATTGCCATAATAATCATCATTATCAGGAGCCGAGTTCACGGTCAGGGTCTTTGTGTCAGGGTCCCATACGTCACCAGGTTGCAGCGGAAAATCCGCAAACGCACCCGTCACTGCCGTCAGCAGGAGGGCAAAAGTTAAGAGTAGTTTTTTTTTCATTTATTTAGTTCTTTAATACTGGGTGCAAAGGTAGTGCAAACCGAGTAAAGAATAAAATAAATTCATTTATTTTTTCTTTCGGGCGATAATAATCACCCGTTTTTATTATATTTGCAACACAAAACGGTTATATTACTGAAGTTCCTATAGCTGGCGAAACGTTAAAAATACCATAATGAGAAGAAAATTCTTTTTACTGATTGCATTTTTTTGTGTCCTGGTCGAGGTAAGGGCACATCGTATGAATATCATCTTCGAGACAGACATGGGCAACGATGTCGACGATGCGTTGGCGATAGATATGCTATACAAATACCACCATCAGGGCCGTATCCGTCTGATGGCCGTCATGCTGAACAAGGAGGGCGAGTTCCCACCCAAGTACATCGATTTGCTGAATACCTGGTACGGCCAGAAACATATTCCTATCGGACTGAGTCCCAGAAGCGGTCAGAGTATGGTGGCAGGAACCAACTACACACAGGTTGTTTGCGAGAAAACCAACGCGAAGGGTAAACCGCTATACAAACGAAGTATAAAGGACTATACGAAACTCCTTCCTGCTGTCAAGCTATATCGAAAGTTGTTGGCAAAGGCAGATGACGCTTCAGTGACTGTCATCTCTGTAGGCTTCAGCACAAATCTGGCCTTGCTGATGGATACCCAGGCTGACGAATACTCACCCCTTACGGGGCGGGAACTGGTAGCGCAGAAGGTAAAACGACTGGTAACGATGGCTGGACATATCGAGAACCCCAAATATGCCGAGTATAATGTCGTGAACGACGTGGTGGCCTGTCAACGTGTATTCAGCGAATGGCCCACACCCATCTATATGTCGCCCTTCGAGTTGGGGCTACAGATCCGTTATCCCGCAGAAAGCATCGAAAACGACTTTACCTGGACCCGTCACCATCCCATCGTCGATTCGTACAAAGCCTATCTGCCTAAGATAGAGGATCGTCCCACATGGGACCTCACAGCCGTTCTGTATGCCATAGATCCACAGCAGTTCTTTAACGTCTCGCCATCCGGACGTGTTGTAGTAACCAAGGAAGGCTATACGCATTTCACCCCGGATGCAACGGGCAGACACTTCTACCTGTTCATCACCCCAGAACAGGCAAAGGCCATCCTGGATTATTTTGTAAGGATGATAACCACCAAGTAGTTGTGGTTAGCAAATAGGGGCGTTTAACAACATACCCACCATATTTATAATAAAAAAACGCTTTTAGTACATAATAACCATCGACTCTCACACCCCATAATTGTTGTATGTGAGATTAAAACGAGAAAAGTCAATAATTACGGTTCTTCTTCACTATTTTTACGAAGTCAGGAGAAATCTGTTACCTCAAGATGTTGTATACAGAATTTTTCATCAAAGTACGGTATTCTCAACTATCTCACCGTCAAACAGGTTGATGATACGATTGGCGTATGCAGCATCGTGCTGGCTGTGCGTTACCATTACGATGGTGGTACCTTCCGAATTGAGTTGTGAGAGTAGCTCCATGATTTCGAGTCCATTCTTTGAGTCAAGGTTACCCGTTGGCTCATCGGCAAGAATCAGCTTTGGCTTCCCCACCACAGCACGTGCAATGGCTACGCGCTGCTGCTGACCGCCAGAGAGTTGTTGAGGATAGTGGGTGGCACGCTGTGAGAGGTTTACCTTGCGCAGGATGTCCAAGACGCGTTGCTTGCGCTCTGCCTTTGGCACTTTAAGGTACTTCAGTTGTAGGTCAATGTTCTCCTCTACAGTGAGTTCATCGATGAGGTTGAAGCTCTGGAACACAAAGCCGATGCGTCCTTTGCGATACTTGGTACGATCCTTCTCCTTCAGGTGTCCCACCTCCTCACCTTCGAGGTAGTAGTTGCCATTATCGGGATTATCGAGTAATCCGAGGATATTCAGGAGCGTTGATTTGCCACAACCCGAAGGACCCATGACTGCCACGAACTCGCCTTCCTTTACTTCCAGGCTTACGCCATTCAACGCTGTTGTCTCCACATTCTCAGTGCGGAATACTTTTGAGAGATTTTCAATCTTTATCATCATATTATTTGCTATTTAACAATTTACAATTTACCATTTATTCTACTCTGTCTTGATGCTCTCTACTGGGTTCATCGTTGCAACTCGCCAACTTTGGATGATGACGGTAAGGAGAACAACTATGCTGACAATGAGGAATGCCAAAGGGAACAACCACCAGTGGATGGGTGTATGTTCAGCAAAGTTCTGAAGCCATTGTTCGCTGATGTAGTAACCAACAGGTGCTGCTATCACGAAGGAGAGGATGAGCGGAATGGCATAACGTTTGGTAAAGAGCGACAGCACTTCGCCCACGCTGCTGCCCATTACCTTGCGGATAGCTATCTCCTTGCGGCGATACTCCGTCTCGAACATTGTGAGGCAGAAGACACCGATGAGGGTGATGACGAAGCAGACGGCGGTGAACCACAGCACCTGGCGGATGAAGCGAAACTCCTCCTGATAGAGATTCTCCAATTGTTCATCGAGGAACAGTACTTCGACATCTTCGCCGCTGCCCATGGCCGTGAGCCGCTGGTTGACCTGCCGCCGTACGGCCAGCTTGTCAACACCGGCTGCCACGCGTATGTTCACTATTCCAAGCTGGTCGCCCCAGCCGCTATACTTCTCGCCAAAAATGACGAAGGCGACGGGCTCCTGTGTGCGGTCCTGACGGGTGGAGGCATAGCGGACGTTCTCGCACACACCTACGACGGACAGGTCGCCCTCCAGCAACGGCTTGTCCATCTCCACCCACGGCCACTGCCTGTGGGCGGCTTCGTTGATGATATAGACGTCCCCGTCGTGCTCGTTGAAGTCGCGGCCTTCGATAACCTTGATGCCCATCGTGCGCAGGTAGTGGTAATCTACGGGCATGCTGGTAAAGGTGATTTTGTGGTCATCGTCGCTGCGTCCCCAGCCCATATATCCTTCCTGTGAGCCCAGCACGAAGCGTGAGAAGCTGACATCATCAATGCCACCAATCTGCATCAGTTCTGTGCGTATGGCATCTTTTTTATGCATCAGTTCGTCAGAGAGCTGGGCATAGAGCACCTCGTCCTTCGCGAAGCCGTAGTCGGAGTGATAGATGAAACGGCTCTGCAGGAGAAGGATGCCGATGTAGGTGACCATTAAGAGGGCAATGCCGATTTGCAGGCAGACGAGTGCCGTGCGTAGTTGCCTTCCTTTTGGTGTAAGACCGAAAGAACCCTTGAGCGCGAGTGCGGGCTGGAACGAGGTGGCGAAGAAGGCGGGATAGGTGCCGGCAGCGATGCCTGCCGCAATCGCTATCAGGACGGTAAAGGCCGCGAGCCAGGGGTGGGCGGAAAGGCTGAGGTCGCCCAGTAGCAGTTCCGTCTGTTGCCGCGATACAGCGACACACAAGACATAGGCTATGACACAAGCCAGCAAAGACGTGACAACAGCCTCGCCCACCAGCCCGAGACGCAGCTGCCACAGGCCCTCGCCCAAAACGCGACGGGTGTTGATGCCCTTGATGCGCATGGGACTCTCGGCCAACACGAAATTGAGGAAGTTGATGGCAGCAATGACGATGATGAGCAGCGAGGCCAGCTCGAGGATGAAGAGCATGGCGGGGTTGCCCTTGTCGTCGGAGCTTACGCCGGAAAAGTAAGTGTCGCGAATAGGAGTCAGGCGGAACTCAAAGCCGAAGTGGGCGTCAAACTTTGCTTTGATGTCTGCCTCCTGATTCTCATCATATACGCCAGAAGCAACTGCCTGCCCCCACTGCCTGCGCCACATCAGCTGGCGCATCTGTTCGGGGAAGTCTTTCAGCAGGGTGTCTGCATTGACATTCTCGGCCAACTTCACGTAGAGGGTGGAGTTCCACTCACTCCATTTGTCGAGATTGTCCTGGCTGGCGTAGTAGAGATTGTTCTTCATCGAGCAGTTGTCGGGGAAGTCCTCATAGACACCCTGCACTGTGATTGTGTCAGTTTCTGAGTAGAGCGGCTCGCCGGCCACGTTGACCCGCCCATAGACCTTGCGGGCCAGCGAGGCGGGGATGATGGCACTGCGCTCGCCGTAGTCGTCCCACGACAGGCGGCCGTCGAGGCAACGTGCGCCGACAGCCCCGAAGGGCGTCAGGTTGGTGCCCATGCAGAACTGCTCCACGGTGCTTTCGCCCACTAGTATATCCCAGCAGCCACCCCATGTGGCCAGTTCCGACACGGCTTCCACCTGCGGCATCTTGGCCACGAGGGCATGGATGGGGCGGTTGCAGTTGATGCCCCACTGTGCATCGGGGTTCATCTTCGTCTCCAGTCGGAAGACACGCTCGCCATCAGGGATGGAGAAGTTGTAAGAGCGATTATAGATGACCTGTGTCATCAGCAGGTAAAAGGCGGCGAAGGACACCGTGAGGCCGATGAAGTTGAGCACTGTCGCCGTCTTGAAGCGACGTGCCATGTAAAGCATGTTTCTGAATACGTTCATATCGTTGTTTATTTGATTACTAATACTTCATTGTCTTTGAATGCCTCGTAGCCGCTGGTGATAACTTTTTCGCCAGACTCAAGACCCTCACGGATTTCGTAGTGCTGGGGATTCTGACGGCCTACGCGGATGGGACGGCGATGGGCTTTGCTCCCATCAGACGAGAGGACGAAGATCCATTGGCCGCCTGTGGTTTGGAAGAACGTGCCCCGAGGGATGATGATGGCCTGCTCAGGCTGACCCAGTTCGAGTTCGATGTAATAGGTCTGGCCTGTGCGGATATTCTCCGGGCGGTCTCCATTGAAGATAAAGTCGCAGCGGAACTTGCCCTCGCGAACTTCCGGATAGACCTTGCGCACCTGAAGCTGATACTGTTTGTCGCCACGGGTGAAGGTAGCCATCAGTCCTTGCCTTACTCTGTCAATATAGTGCTCGTCGATTTGTGCCTGTACCTTATAATCGCTGAGGTCGTTCAGTTGGCCTATCTTCTGTCCTGGGCTGATGCTTTGTCCTAACTCCACATCGAGCAGACCTAACTCGCCATCAATGGAAGAGCGTACTTCGAGTTTGTCCTTGCGCTGACGTACCAGAACCACATTCTTGCGCATATTCTGAAGGTTATCCTCCATCTGGTCCATCTGAATGTTGCGGTACTGTGCATCCTTCTTCAGTCGCTCACCAATGAGTGTCTGCTTCTTCTTGGCCAGGTCATAGTCTTCCTTTGCCTGAAGGTATGTTTCCTTGGAGATAAGCTTTTCCTTGTAGAGTCGTTCGTTCTGCTCAAAAGCTCTGCGCTTGCGCACCACATCCATCTCCAGTGTGGCCTGTTCCGTCTCGTTGTTCAGCTTATCCTGCTGCATAGCCACCTGCGTGTTGCGCAAAAGATTCTGCTTCTCTGCCAGTTCTGCTTCGGCATTGAGAATCTGCAGGTCGAGGTTGCTGTTGGAAAGACGAATAATGACATCGCCTTTCTTGACCTTTTGTCCTTCCTCTGCCACCTTCTCCATAACGATGCCACCCTCCTCGGGAGAGATACGTACCACCTGGATAGGAATGACCGTTCCGTTAAGACGTACATAATCCTTGAATTCCCCCCGCGTGACGTTGCTGATGGTGATGTCCTCTTCATCAACTTGCAAGGTGCTCTGGTGATTGCCGAAGAGAATCCATAGCAATACTATCAGCACAAATACACCTCCTGCTATATAAGGGATGTGCTTCTTCTGGAGGCCTCGTTTCTTCTCTATTATTCTGTCCATAGTGGTTTCCCATTGTAATAGTTCAACATACGTGTCTTGTATAAGTATGTAAGCTGGCATTGCAAAAGTTGAGCCTTGCTCTGTAACAAAGAGACTGTTTGTGTCTGCACATCGATGGAGGAAGCAAGTCCCTCTTCGTACTTTCGGATGGTCAAGCGTGATGCAATGCTGTCCGACTCCACTTTTGCCGTCATCTTTTCTGTTTCCTTACGGCTGTTCTCCTGATCCGTAATGGCTTCTTGTATTAGTCTTTGTAGTTCGTCAGTTCGATACTCTAATTCTTCCTCTGCTCGTTTGATATTGTTACGCTGTCGGCGAATGTTGGTAAGTGTGTTCAGCCTGTTAAATATCGGAATGGAGAGCGAGGCAGAGACATACTGACCAGCATTGTTGCGGAATTGCTCGCTGAAACTTGACGCAAGCGGTACATTCAGCTGCTTATAGTACGTGGTAGAGACACCAGCTCCTAAAGATACTGATGGGAATAAGGCACCTTTGCTGGATCGGTATGCAAACTTGGCTGATTGCAGATTGTATTCTGCTTGCTTGATGTCTGGATTATGGAGTTTTGCATGCTCAAAAATCTCAGAATCTGCAGCAAAGGTAGGTTCCAAGGATTCTTTCTCGCAATCTGCAATTTCGAGTATATCGTCTATCGGGTAATTCATCAACTGCTTCAATGTCAGGATTGCATTGTCGTATAACCCATGCTGGCGAGTTACCTCGTAGTCATCGGCAGCGTATGTGGCTTGCATCTGTGCCACATCGGCTTCTCCCTTCTGTCCGACTTCTGCCATAACTTTTGTCTGGTGGAGGAGCATCTCGCTCTCAGCGCGTTTTTGAGTAGAAATGTCTATACATCCTTTATAATATAGCGCGAGCACGTAAGTCTCCAGAACCTTCTGTGCCGTGGCATCTTTCTGTGCCATCAACTGACTTTTACCCATCAGTACATTCACCTTTGCGGCACGCAGATTGTTATAGCGTTGGAATCCGTCAAAGACAGGTACACCTACACTCAGCCCATACGAATTGTAGAATGTGCTGACACTGGTGTAGATGTTTGTTTCTGGGTCAATGGCGCGGCCAAAGTTGTACTGTCCTCCGATGTGTCCTTCTGCTGCAGGCAGGAATGAACCAATTACCCTTACCTTTTCTGCCTTGTAGTCATCAAATCTGATATTCTGTAGGCGCACCTCATGGTTATGCATGACAGCATACTGCATGCACTCATCGACTGTCCATGCGTTTTGGGCTTGTCCTGTGAGGCAGGTTAAAAATGATAATATGTACGCGATTTTTTTCATTTTGCTGATTTTTGTACTGCAAAATTACAATCAAGGTCATAAATGACAATGGATTTTAACCTCGCCAAAGTGAGATTGTATTAAAACAACACACTTCTCTGTATTAAAACAATACACTTTCACGTTACGGAGTGGATATTTTCACAAAAAAGCATTACCTTTGCAACCAAGGAAAGTAGGCGACTATGCATACAAGCGTCCTGAGGATGGAGTGTTAGTTGTACCTATTGGATGCTTAAAAGATTAAGAAATATATGGCAAACTATGGAACAATACTCGTTGTAGATGACAACACGTCTATCTTTACAACACTTGAAATATGTCTGGATGGTGTGTTCGACCGCATACTGACCCTTACCAAACCAGAAAACATACTGACCACACTGGAGCAGGAGGCGGTTGACATCATTCTGCTTGATATGAATTTCTCTCTTGGCATTAATAATGGTCAGGAGGGATTACTGTGGGTACAGACTGTTCACCGCAGACACCCTGATATTCCTATCGTATTGATGACTGCATACGCAGACGTGAAATTAGCTGTCAAAGGGTTGAAGAGTGGTGCAGTTGACTTTGTAACCAAGCCGTGGGATAACCATGAACTTGTCCGTGTGCTGAAGGATGCCATCGATGCCAATACCAATGTCGTACCATTGGAAAAGATGGAAGAAGAACATGTACGTAAAGTGGTTGACAAATGTCATGGCAACATCAGCAAGGCTGCGGAATTACTTGAGATTTCACGTCAAAGACTATATAGAAAGTTAGGTAAATGACAATGGTTGTAGTTTTCGTCATCATCTTTATCTTGTTTATCTTGGCTGGTACAATGTTCTTTTTTCACCACCAGAACAAACTGAAGTTACGCGCCCGACTGATGCGTGAAGCTGTGAGGAACCATGAATTTACGTTTCATCTACCGGTCAAAGGACTATTCTATGGAGAAAAGGCATTGCAAGAAGCTCTGAATGATCTGGGGCAGGACATCAACAAGTTGGTGGCACAAAAGGAAGTTGAATCTTGGCAAAAACTTACGCGTGTGCTTACCCATGAAATAATGAATGTGAGCACTCCTATCCAGAGTATTAGTCAGGCATACCTTGAACACCCGAAGGTTGTAGGTACATCGTTAGAAAAAGGAATCCACGCCATCAATGATGCTGCTGGTAATCTGGTGACATTTGTAGATAGCTATCGCAAACTGACTCAGCTCCAGGAACCTGTAATTGCTACTCTGCGACTGAAAGAGTTTGTTGAAGGCATCATGGTATTATATCCCGATATTACCTGGAAAATAGATATTCCAGCAGATACTGCCCTTGATACGGACGAATCACTCCTGCGCCAGGTCATCGTCAACATCATCAAAAACGCGGCCGAAGCTGATGCTAAGAACATAAAATTCAGATGGCACGAGTATGCGCTACGCATCAGCAATGATGGAATACCGATTCCGGCAGAGGTCAGGAGGGACATCTTCATCCCATTCTACACAACCAAAAGCACAGGTACAGGCATAGGTCTTGCCCTATCACGACAAATTATGACCATGCTGAGCGGTATACTTGAACTTTCAGAAAAAGCGGATGCTGGCTATCACACGACATTCATCTTAAAATTTGAACAATACCCTGATACGGGTAATTCAATCAGGTGAATTGCCACGCAAGTCGCAAGGAGTATTGAAACAAATTCTTTCCAGCTTGTTTGCGAAGCTTCTCTAACTTAGTTAGCAACAGATTCCAAGCTGAAAAACCCTCAGTTTGACTCACAATGAGTCTCGCTGAGGGCGTAGTTTTTAGCTTACTAAGATAAAATTATTTTATATCGTCCCAGTCGTCGGTACGGAAGGGACCTACGGGTAGGCCGGAAACGGTCTTGAAGTTGCACTCGGGATTGTCGGCCCAAGCATAGCGAACAGCAACGGGGTGGGGAACATCGGGGCATTCCACCACTACACGCCAGATAAATTGGCCGTTACCTTCTGTATGGGCCTTGGCTACGTGCCACTGGTGGTCGGGACCTGCTACGGTGAAGCCCTTG
>JAEEGK010005545.1_pt1 | contig 30521 bp, 20 predicted proteins | sample 8958771 | NCBI WGS metagenome assembly JAEEGK01 (sample SAMN16246547, study PRJNA631951) | gut metagenome | biome: gut microbiome; feature: rumen; material: SC-attached | host: Bos | place: Iran: Karaj | collected 2018-10 | reverse complement strand
AAAAATTGATAATATTAAAAATAATAATGATAATAATAAAAATAAGAAAGATGAAGAAGAAGAAGAAGAAGAAGAAGAAGAAGAAGAAGAAGAGGAAGAAGAAGAAGAAGAAAAAAAAAAAGAAACAAAAAAATAAAAGTTTATTTTATTCAAATGATTAATTTTGTAATTGTAGTTTTTCATTAATATTTATAAATTACATAAGTTAATTAATTTATTTATATTTTTTAATCAAATTTGTTTTTGAAATATCAAATTATATATTATAGTGTTGTGTTACGAATCTTTTTAAGGAAAAAAAATTTCTTTAATTTTATTATTAATTTTTAAAATATATATATTACTTTTATCTTCAAAAGTTTAAATAAAATAAAATATAATTATATAATTTTTTTCTTTTTTTTAACAATATATAAATAAATAAAGTATTAAAAAAATTATTTACACCTAAACAGCTAATTAAAACCTGATATGTCCTAAACAGAACATAAACTAAACTATTATATTATGAATTTACAAACAAATAAATTAATCTTTAAATTGTTGAAACTTTATTTTGACAATAAAAAGAAAAATTTATTCGTTTGTATTACTAAAATATGACAGACATAAACTAACAAAGACTAATAATTAGGATTAATTAAAATAATGAATTAATTCTAATTTTCTCTACATAACTATGTTTTTAGTTCGTCATTCTAATATTTTTATATTAATACAATAATACTATTACATATAAAACACTAAAATTTATATACAAAAAAATCTAATTGTCCTTTCTAATAATTACCTAAGTTTTTAAAATTAAAAACATTTTTTTCAACTATAATAACATCTTTTTTATTCATATCGAATTTAAAATTTGCATTTGGATATATAATTTTAAATTCATTAACATATACAAGAGGAATAACTATTTCTTTTCGTTCTTTAAAATATTCATCAATTCCTCTTTTATTTTCTTCTTCATTTTTCATCATTATTTTTTGATACATAACTTTAATAGGATAATGTTTAATCATTTTATTAATACCTTGAATTTTTGAAAATACAAGTTCACAAATTTTTACAGAATTAGTATTTGGCCATTTTTTTCCATTAAATCTATAATAAAAATATACAATATCTAATGTATTTATAAAATTAATAAATGCATATCCATAATTTTTTTTTTCTTTTATATCAGTTGGAAGGAGAAAAAGATCATATTTTTCTTCAAATTCTTGATTAAATAATGATAAGAAAATATCTTTGGAAAATTTATTTGGAATATTTTTGATCATTAATGTTGTTCTTCTTTCTTCCAAAGTTAATATTTTATAAATATTAACATCACTTGTTCTTTGAATTTGATTAAAATTTTTCATTTGATAAATTTGGTTTTGAATATTTGTTGATGAAATTTTCTTTAAACTATTAAAAATATTTAAAAAACGTGATTCATTTTTATTATATTTAAATGCATAATATATTGGTAAGAATTCACGATTTAACCATTGTATTCTGCAAAAATCTAATCTCGACTTCATATTTAATTATTATTGATTATTTATTATTTGGAGCAAAATATTAAAACATTTTTATGGATTTAATTGCATTTTATTTATTTAATATATTATTGTCTAGAAAGATAAAAAATTAAAAATTTTGTTATTTTAAATAAATAAAAAACAACATTATTTGAATTAATTTTAAATATAATTTTTTTCATACATTTAATCAGTAAAATGAAATATAGTTTTGCATTTATTATCTATTAATAATAATTTCTAATATATAATATAATTATAAAAATCACTATTTTTTTATCATAATTTTTTTTTATTTAAAGTTTAAAAAAAATTAAAAAATAATTTTTTTATTTATTTAGTATTAATATTTATTAATGTCAAAATAAGATTATTATTTTATTATTTAATAAATATTTGTAAAAAAATGAATAATGAATCAATAAACTTTTCAAACAATGATTTATCTCAAGAAAATAGTAAAAATTGTAAGAAATTATAATAAATAAATAATTAGATAATAAAAGATTGTCAACTAATCTTCATCAATTTGTTATTCCAAAAAAATCAAATTTAAAAAGAAAAAAATCAAAATCAATAACTCAACTTCCAAATTTAAATCATTTAATTTTAAAAGTATCTGGAAGAGAATCGACAATAGACACAACAAAGGATACACCAAAAAGAAATAATAAAAAAACTCCAAAAAAAAAAGAAGTTTTATTTTCATTATTACCTCAATTAACAAAATTATCAAAAATACGAAGTAAATATATTGAATTATTAAATCAAAATGAAAAAAAAAGAGAGCCTAATTTTTCAATATCTAAAAAAAGAATAGAATCAAATAAAAGTGAGGATACATCATCACAAAATTTAAAAACTCAAAATTCAATTACAAATTCAAATTCAAAATCAAAACCAATTAGAAAAAAATTATTACATTCAAATACAATAAAAAATATTCCACATGAAAATCCAAATTTAAATAATCCACAATTAAATAACTTAAATGAAACATTAAATAGAAGTTTTGATGAAGTAAGAAGTCATATTGAAATACCAAATTATCCTCAATTAAAGAAAAATTCTTCTGAAAAAAATTTAATAACTCCAATACCAGAAAATAGAAAATTAAATGATATTAATGCTGAAAAAATAAAAAGATTTTCTAAAATGTTAAGAAGACAAGAATATACTGTTCAATTAAAGAAAAAAACAATTAAAAATGTATTTGGAAAAAGAGTAATTTTCATTCAAAGAACTTGGAGAAAATTTTTTAAAAAAGTGTATTTAAGAAAAGTAAAAATAATACAAAAATTTTATAGAGGACATTTAGTAAGAAGACTAATTAAAAATGACAGATTAATAATTATTAGATTTGTAGTAAAACTCTCAGTTAATGGAAGAAAAAAACATTTTCATTTTTTTGTGGGTCAAATGAAGAAATTAATAAGAGCAATTTTTTTCCAAAATACTATTCTTACAAAAGATATATCAATACAAGTTGATATTCCAATTGAAAAAAATTATTATATTAATAATTTAAATAATACAGTTATAGAAGATAGTTTTAATAGTGAGAAATTTAGTGAATCAAATCAATCAATTGAATCAATTAAATCAATTAAACAAAATATAAATAATGAAGGATATATTGAAACTATATTTGAAAAAATGAAAAGATTACAAGGTGATGGAAATATTATTGGTGTAAAAAATTTCCCAAGACCTTATTGTGAAATTGGTTGTCAATTAAATGCTTTATTAAGAAGAGTTTTAAAACAAAGTGTAAGAGATGATAATATAATTTCTATTGAAAATGATATGAAATATAGTGGAAAGACAAATCAATTAATTGAAGATTTTTCAAATAAAAGAAAAGTTTTGTATGACATTCAATATGGAGATAATAATAATTATAGATTAAAATATATTAATAAAAAAGGAAATAAAGTTATTAAAATGAATGAAGATGAATTAGAAAATGAAATTAAGGATAAAAAGACTTTTTTAAAAAGTAAAAATATTCAAGCTGAAGAATATAATATTTTAAAATCAGAAAAATATGTAAATTTAATAAGAAAAAGAGTTGTTTATAATAAATGGAATATATTTACAAAAAATCATTATACTACAATTGGTTATAGTAAATTATTTTTAATTCAAAAAAATATGAAATCATATTTAAAAAAAAAAAATGAAGAAATTGAAGATATTAAAGTAAAAAAAAATACAAAAAAAAAATTATTTAGAATATTACTTAAAGAAAATATTTTAAATCATGTTAGAAAGTATGTAGTTAAAAAGTTATGTTTATGTGATTCAAAAAATTTAAATAAGAAAAAAAATAATTCAATTTGTATAGTAAGAAGAGGAACAAATGAAACAGAAAATACAAATAAATTCAAATATAGAAATAGAAGATTAAATTCAGAATTGAATAGTTTGGAAGATTCTGATGATAGTGTTATTGAAAATGATGAAGAAATTTTTATTTATATGTCTAAAGATAATAAAAATTCACAAATTTTTAAAAAATATGATATAAATAAAAATGATTTAAAACAACTACAAGATAATTAATGATTATTTTTTTTAAATTAAAAAAAATTATTTTTAATATTTGTTTTTATTGCATTTGAATTATGATATATTGATAAATATTTTAATCTACAATATATAAATGAATTTATTTTTACAAATATATAAATAATGAATTTGTAATTACTACAAAAATTGTTTTTTTTATAATTAAATTATTTGCAAATTAATATATATTTAATTATTTTATTAATGAATTTACAAAATATAAACATAAATCCAAAAATTCAATTTGAGAAAAAAAGTCTTCAATTAAATAAATTAGAAAATAATATTAAAGAATCTTTAAAAAGTGATGAAAGAATTATAAATAATAATACTTTAAATAATGGTGATAATAAAGATATGTATTCAATAAGCTTATTTCCACAAAACATTGATGATTCAACTATAATGAAAAAATTAAATTATAAAACAATATATTAAAACAATGGAAATCAGATAATTTAGAAATAAAAAATATAATTGAAAAAGATAACAATAAATTGAATGATTATGAAAAAATGTTAAATAATAGTTGTAAAAAAGATAATGATATATTAACTTTATCAGAATATAATTCAAAAGTCACAAGAGAATTAAATGAATCAAATGATGAAATTTCTAAGTTAAGAAAAGATAATATTCAACTTAAAAAAAATATAAATGAATTAAAAAATCAATTATCAAAAATGAAAACTGTTTATTTAATAGATAAAAAAGAACAATATTTTCAAATTGAAAATCTAAATCCAAAGTTAAATTATAATGAAAGTGATAGTAAATTAAATATATATGATAAAGAAAAAATAATTACTTTAGATAGTGATAATGAAATATCATCTAAGTAAATAAATATCCAAACAGTTAATATTCAAAAAGATGAATTAATTCAAAGATTAAATGATTGTATTTGTGAATATAATAATACAACAAATGAAAGTAAAAATGAAATTTTTGATAGGGATGAAGAAATTAAACAATTAATAATTGAAAAAACTCAATTAATCGAACAAAATAAAAATCAGTTAATTCAAAATAAAAATGATTTAGATAAACTAAATAAAAAAATTAAAGAAATAAATGAAAATGAAAAGAAAGATAACAGAATTAATCCTTTTATAAATTGTAATTTCAAATTTACAAAATGAAAAAAATTTAATTAAGTCATCAAATAAACAAGATTTAAATAAAGTTAATTCATTAGTTAATTCATATAAACAACATCAATTAGAAATAAATAATCAAATTTTATTATTAACAAAAAAAATTTCTGAAAAAGATAAGATAATAAATAATTTAAATCAAAATATTTTAATATATAAATCCAAAATTCAAGAAAATCAAAATAAAATTTCAAATTTTTATAAGATTTTAATAGATATGAAAAAATATGTTTATGAAGTAGAGAAAATAATTTCAAATTCTAAAGAAAAAAATCTTATATATAAATCAGAAATGAAAAAAAATATAAATGAAATAAATAATGGAAAAATAGATAAATTAGATATAAATACAAGCCAATATAGTAATTATTTATTAAATTATTTAAAAAATATGATTTTAAACATGATTCGAAATTATGAAAAATATATTATAAATAATTTGTTCATTTGTTGTGAACACACATTAAGTATCATTTTTTCAATATTTATTTTTTATAGGAAAGAAGAATTTAAATATTAAATAAATAAAATATTACAACTTATAAATAAATTAATATAAATATTAATATTATGAACATGCAAAATTTAAATTCTAATTCATCACAACCATCTTATTTTTATAGAGAATTAGATAAAAAAAATAAACAAATAACAGAAATGCAAAAAAGAATAAATAATTTGATAGACGAAAAAAATTCATTACAAATGATGATTCAAAATTTAAAATCAGAAAATTATAATTTAGGAATTTCAAATGAAAAAGAAAATAATGAAATGAATTATGAATATCAAAATAAAATAAATCAACTATACCAAACAATTAATTATTTACAAAGTGAAAATATTCTTTTAAAAAATGAGCTCAATAAAAAAGATAAAATAGAACAAAATTATAACAATACATTTTTAAAAAAATTAAATCAATCAAGAAGAGAAATAGATAATTTATCAGTAATGAATACAATTAAAGATACAATTTTAAGAGAATTACAAGATTTTGTAAATGAATTAAATAATAATATTGGAAATAAATTAAATTATGAACTTGATTTTAACAATGATGATTTAAATACTTTCAGATATAATCTTGAACAAATTAAAAATCAAATTTATTCCAATTTTTCAAATGGAAATAATAATAATTTTAATAATGAAAATAATTATTTAAATAAAGAAATAAATTTGAAAAATAATATGAACAAAATTAATAACATTATTTTCCAAAATAATAATTTCAAAAATAAAAATAATAAAAATGAACTAAGATCAATAAGTGGAATGTCAAAAATAACTTATCCAATAGAAAAAGTTCCATCTCAAAAAGAAGAAGAAAGTTTATATAAAAGATCATTATCAAATAATACTAATAAAACATTGAGTAAAGATCTAAATAATCATTTAAAAGATTGTAAATGTCAAGGATGTCGTTCAAAAGCAAAAAAAGATCCTTCATTTTTAACAGAAAGATTTGAATTTAAAAGCAAAGCATGGATAAAAAAACCAGATTATCATTCAATTTTAAGAACTCCTCCAAGAAATGAATATGAAGATAATATTTAAAAAAATAAATAAAATCTTTTTTTTTATATATTATTATATTTAAATAAAAAAAAAGACATAATTAATTTTCAATTAATTTTTTTTATGAAAATGATTCTTTACTTGTATATTAATTTATTAAAAAACAATTAATTTATTTTAATTATCTTCCCAAGGACTCATTAAATAATTTAATCCAACAATTGACATTTCTTCATTAAATTCAAATTTAACTCCTTTACATTTATGATATTCTAAGAAACTATCAGTTTTAAGAATACATTGAGCTCTTTTAATTGCTTTATCATTTTTTGCTAAACTATAACCTTTTTCAGAACCGGCATATTCATTAATAATATAATCACCTTTAGGATTAATTGATAATATTTTTTCAAATTGAGTCATATCTTTTACTTTAAAAAATTCAGTAGCCCTATATCCAATATACCAATATGGTAATTTTTCTTTATTTGATTTATCTAAATTAAATCTATATTGAATATAATCAATTACTTCTTTTGTTATAGAATCAATTTCATATACTCTAAATGAAGGTAAAACATTTGGAAATGGTGTTAATGAAGGACAAATATAATTTAAATTTGTAATTTTTTTCTTATTAAAATATTTATAAACTGGACCAATATCATCTTTATGTGTATGACCACTAAAAATACCTCTAATTGTATATTCAAATCTATCAAATAAAGCAATATATCTTTTTGTACATTCTTCTAAAGAAAAAGAACCAGTTAAAGGGAAATGATTTAATATATAAACATATTCTTTTCTCTTTTCTGCTTCTAATAAAACATTTTCTAACCATTTAAACATTAATTTAGTTGATTTTTTATCTGAATTAATTAAATTATAATTCCAAGTATCACAAAGTAAACAATTAACAGCAACAATTCTAATATTTGTATTAAGATGTTTCATAGTATAATAACCATATTTTCTAAAAGTTTCATAAGCATCTTTACTTAAATATTTCTTATAAATTTTTGCCATATTTTCATAAAAATTAATTTCTTTTTCATTAAATTCATCATTAGGATAAATTTCATGATTACCTAAAAGAGGATAAATTGGAATTTTGTTTTTAAATTTTTTATCTAAACTATCTCTAATAATTCTAGTTACTTCATATGTATCATCTTGACCAACTTTTTTAGTTTTCCAAGTATCATGAGGTGCATTATCACCAGTCCAAATAATAAAATCAGGTTTAATTTCATATGCTTTTTCAACAAAACTATTAAATAAATTTTTACTTAAATCACATTTTCCAACATGACCATAATAACCTGATTTTTTTTTCTCTTTTGGTTTTGCTTTATCACGACAACATAAAGGTAAACCACAATCAGTAATTGCATTTTCTGAATAATGTAAATCATAATGTAAATCACTTACTTGAAGTATTTTTATTTTTCCTTTCTCTGTTTGAATTTTTTCTCTTTTTTTATTTGGTTTATTATATAATAATTTTATTGCATATTCATCTGGATCTAAATATTTTTTTGTGTCTTTACATAATTTTAATTTTTGACATAAATAATGATTTTTTATAAATTTATCAAGTAAACCATCTATTAAAACATAACCATAACCTTCTATTATTGTATCACAAAATTGCTCATGTGAATATAAGAATAAACATATTTTTTTTACACTTGAAAAAAATGGTTGTGTACCATATTTTAATAAAATTGAATTAAATTCATTTAAGGCTGATTGACATAATACACATGCTTTGTCATTTTTTCTTTCTACTACTAATGTTAATATTTTGCTCACTAAATTTACTATTTTATCTATTGAATCTGAGGGATTAATTTTTAAATTTAATTGTTTTTGTTCTTGTTTTGTTAAAGGAATGTCAAAAAAAAAATTTTTAGATGTTGTTAATGTTATTATAAAAAAAATAAAAAGAAACTGTTTCAACATTTTTTTTTTATAAATATAAAAATAAAGTTATGTAAAAGTTATAAAAGTAAATTAATTACAAAAATTTATATTTTTTATTTATTAAAAAATAATAATTAAATAATTTTGAATTTTTTTAATGTAAAAAATATTATATTAATAAAAAACTCAAATAATACTATATATAGAATAATTTATTTTATAATGTATACTTTTAATCTAAATTTCCTTTTTCTAATAAATAATATGTGGCTGTAGCATAATTAATTTCATTTTTTAATAAACAATTAATTAAATATTTCCTATTATACCCAATTAAATTTTCAATATCTTTAATAATTTCTTCATTAATCATAATTTTATTTCTAGGATCAATATTAATATAACCCGTAATTTCTTTATTAGAATACTTATTCTTAGATGAATTTAAATTACTTTTTTTTTCAGCAACAATTTCATCATTTAATTCAACATTAGGAGAAATTTGTTTTGAAAAAGAAACATTTCCAGAAGAAAATTCATTATTTGAATCATAATCATTATTATTTGATTGTTGAGTTTTAATAACACCATTATCAAAATCATTATTATTATTTAATTCATATTTTAAATTTGCATGTTGTGCTTTTCCTCTAAATTTACAAATATTATTTTCAATTAAAATATATTTATTACATATTGTATCATTAGAATTAGCAAAAGAATTATAAGGAGCTAAAATTAAACTTTTTGTATTTCCAATTTGTTTTTTATCATCTTCTAAAGTATCTAAATTCTTATCAGAAAAAATTTCAACTAAATCATCTTTAGTATTATTTAAATAATCAATATTATATTTATTTAATAATAATTTTTCTGCATTAGTAAATAAATTCATATTAAATCTATTATTAACATTAACATTAATCAACCAAGGATGATTTAAAATTTGATTAATTGTTAATCTTTTCTTAGGATCAACTTGTAACATTCCATCAATTAAATTATTTGCTTCATCAGAAATATTATCTAATTTAAAATATTTTCCAGAAATAATATTTTTTTTTAATTCCTTAATATTATCTCCTTTAAAAGGTTGAACTCCACCTAACATAAAATACAAAGTAACACCAGCAGACCAAATATCACATTCATAACCATCATAACCCTATTTTAAAAAAGAAAAAAAATAATATTAAAAAATATATACATTATCTTTAAAAATTTCAGGAGCAATATAAGCAGGAGTTCCACAATGTTCATGCATAATATCACCTGGAAGTAATCTTCTACTTACTCCAAAATCACATATTTTTATTGTATTTGTTAAATCAATTAAAATATTATCTAATTTTATATCTCTGTGTACAATATTATTTTTATGAATGTAATCTAAACCTTCTATTATTTGCTTAAATATTATTTTTGTTATTTGTTCTGGTAATTTTGTTCTTTTTCTTATATAATTTAATAAATCTCCACATATATATTCCATTACTATTAATATGTGAGTTTCTGTTTCGAAATAATCTAAAATTCTATAATATTTTTATTATAAATTTTATTTACTGGGATACAAATGGTGAACGAAGTCTACTTAAAATGTCTATTTCGTGTTTTATTTTTTTTCTATCATGTTTTTTTTTAATTTTTGATTTATTAAAAGATTTTATTGCTACTAATCTTCCTGAACATATATGAAGTGCTAAATTTACTTTTCCAAATGCACCTTTTCCTAAAAGTCTTCCATATTTATAAAAGTTTAATTGAGATTTTGGATATTTTTCATTTTTATAATGGTCTATTTATTATAAAGTTTTTTATTTAAAAAAAATATTTTTACATTGCTTTATTATATTTGATATTTTTTCCATTTCCTTTCTATAAAATACATTATCTCTTATTGTACTTTGTATTGATATTGTAATTGTTTCTACTGTCATTTGAGGAATTTCTTCCAATTCTTTTGTTTTATTTTCTTCTTTTTTTACTTTTTTAATTGTATTTTCTTTTATATTACTGTGATTTAAATTATTTTCATTTAAATTAATATTTTCATTGATAATATAATTATTGAATATTTGGTGACTATTGTTTATTTTACTATTATTATTTGAAGTATTATTTGAGTTTTTATGTTTCTTCATTTTTTCAATTAAAGCATTGTGAATCGAATAATTTTTTTTTAAAGGTTTTTTTGTAGTAATTTCCTTTTTACTAAAATTATTTTTTAAAATATGTTTAACTCCTTTTTGAGAAGGAGAAGGATTGGCGGTAAAAGGTTTATTATTATAAACTAAATTTATTACTTTAGAATTTTTATTAGTAATAATATTATTATAACTTTCATCAATTCTACTATTAGATTTTGAATTTTGTTTACTTTGAACTGCAGTAACACTTTTAATATTCTTATATTTATTTTTTAATTTTGTATGTAAATAATCTCTTTCTAATTCTTCTTTTTTTTTCATTGATCTATTACTAATTGATGAAGTATTTTTTGTTGAATTTGTATTTTTTAAATTAGAAGTAATATATTCAATATATTTAATATCATTCATTTTAATATATTTTTTAGTATTTGATGTAAAATGTGATGATTTTAATAATTTACAATTATTTGCAAAATTTAAAATATTTTTAGTTAATGGTATTTCAGATAATCCTTTAATATGAAAAGTATTTTTTGCATTATGAAGAATATTACAACTATTTGATGCATTTTTATTTTTATTTTTTATTAAAGATGTCACTGATGATGTTATTGATTTAGAAATTGAATTTTTTTGATTAGATACAAAAAAATTTTTTAAATCATTTCCTGATTTTATTGGATGTTTATTATTATTATTATTATTATTTATATTATTATTAGTGTTATTATTAATTTTATTTTTACTATTATTTTTACTATTTTTTGTAGTTGATTTCATTTTTTCATTTGAATTTGTTCTTGAATTATTTTTAGTTTGATTTGCTGTTTTACTTATTTTTTTATATTCTATTTTACTATGTTCAATTGAATGAGCATTAAAAGAAGATTTTTTATTTGTATTATTTTTTTCATTACTTTTATTTTTTTTTGTTAAATTTAATTGATTATTAATATTTTTTTGAAGAATATGTGCATATAAATATCCTTTTATATTATTTTTGCTTTTACTTTTACTTTTACTCTTACTTTTACTTTTACTTTTTGATGCATTTGCACTTTTAATTTTTTTACTTATTGAATGTTCTTTTTGGTTATTTGATTTAAGAAATGAATATTTTTTTGTTAATTTTTTTTGTTCTCTTTGTGTTAAAACCTCTTTTTCTTTAATAATTTTCTCCCCATCCATAGTTTTTTTAATTAAAAAATAAAAATTTTTAAATTGATAAAATAATTTTTTAAATATGAAAAAAATTAGATTTAAATAAATTATTATTTATTAATTTATCACACACAAAATCAATAAAAAAATATATGATGCTTTTATCAAATATTATTTTATAATTTTTTTTAAATAATAAAATAAAAAAATCTTTCAAACTAATAAATAAAAAATAAATAAAAAAAAGTATATTAAACAAATTAAAAAAAAATTAAACAAATATAAAAATGATAAAATAAAAACCAAACAAAAAAAACCATACTAAGAAAATAAAAAAAAAAAAATTTATAACTCCTGATCATTATCTTCAACAATTTTATTTTTAATTTCTCTTTCTTTTTCCTTTTGTAAAACATCTTTAATATTAGTAACAAGTTTTCCATCTTTAAACTCTACATCCAATTCTCTAGTAGCAGTTTTTAATTTTCCAAAACCATTAGGTTTTCCTTTTTTAAATTGTCCTTCAAAAATTTTTCCATTAACCCATTTAAATCTTCCATTACCTTCTTTAATATTATTAACATAATCACCATAATATTCTCCTCCATCAGGCCATTTATATAAACCTTTACCATGCATTTTCCCATTTACAAAATTACCTTTATAAGTATCTTTATTTGCCCAAGTATAAAATCCAGTTCCAGTAATACAATTATCTTTAAATTCACCTTCATATGTATCTTTTAATAATTTATAAGATAATTTACCATTACCATTTTTTTTATCATTCTTAAATTCACCTTCATATATATGTTCATTTGTTTCTTCTTTTCCTTTTCCTTCTCTTTTATTATCTACAAAATCACCTATATATAAATTACCATTTAAATTTTTTTTCATTCCTTTACCATTTAATTTACCATTTAAAAAACAACCTTCATATAATGTTCCATCTGAATCTATAAATCTACCCCATCCAGTAAAAAAATTTTTTCTCCAGAAACCTTCATATTTACAACCATCATTTTGTAATAAAACACCGTATCCATGTCTTGCATAATCAATATTTACTTTTCCTATATAAAATGATGGAATTATTCCTGATATTATTAATAATTTACATTGATATACTGTTCCATAATCATAATTTACATATTGTGATATTGAATTTGTATCCATATCAGAATATAATGTTTTCCAACCATCAATATTAAATTTTGTTCCTATTAAATTTTCTGCTTTTTTTAAATTATATTTTGTATATTGATTTGTTAAATCATCTATTAATTGATTCATTTCTTCAATTTGACGTTGTTTAATATATTGTTTATATTTTTTTCTAAAAATATATCCACGATATACACTTTGAATTTTTATTATTTTACCATTATTATCTAAATTATTTATTAATGTTTTAGTTTGTCCTATATTTCCTGTTTTTAATTTTGTATTTGAAGTACCTGAATCTATTATTGAATTACTATTATACTTTCCTTGAATATAATTTTTTAAATTTTGTTGACCTGATATTTGACTTCCTATCATATTTTCTGGATTTAATTCGTTTGCATTTTCTTTTTGATTTTCGAATTCTTCTCCTAAATTTGCTGTGTTTTGATTATCTTTTATACATGCACATCTACATTTATCCATATCACCTCCCATTATTTTTTTGATTTTTTAATAATTTAATATTATTATTTTTATTTTTAATAATTTATTTTTTTTTCTTTTTATTTAGAATTTTCAGAGTATATTATTAAGATTTATATTTAGGAATTATTCAAATTATTTTCTTTTATTTTTTTAATTAATTCTAATTTGTAATAATTTATTAAATGTTTCATTATTCTTCTCCTAGAATAAAAAAAAAAGTTAATTATAGGACTCTTTCACAGACATCCCATCGTTTATTTCTTAATAATTCTAATTCATATAATCCAAGATTTGATATTGATTCAAATAATAAGAAAAATAGTGATAATGATTTAAAAAATTATTTAAGAATTTTTTCTGCAAAAAATAAAAATAATGTAAATAAATTGAAAAATAATTTAATTGATAAATCAAAAATAAAAAATAAACTTTTAAAGTCTACTCAATTAAAATATCTTTCAAAATCAAAAATATTAAAAAATAATATAAATTTTTTCAATACGGTAACATTAAATATTTTCAATAAAAAAGAAGAAAAAGAAAAAATAAATAAAATAGATACAAAAATAATTTTAAATGAACATTATAAAAGAGATATAAAAGCAGAAATAAATGAACATTCAGAATCAGATTTAATAAAATATCGAACAGAATATATTTTAAAATATGCACAAATTTCTGATTTTTTTAAACATATCTTAAATAGTTATAAGGAAACAATTGATATTGATAGAAGTTATAATTTTGGTATTTATTTAATAAATGAAGATAAACTTTTTGAAATAATGAATAGATTAATTTTAGAAGAAATTAAATGTGATGTTCCTTTAGAATATTTAACTTGGAGAAATTTATTAAATTATTTTTTTGAATTTTCTAATGAATTTACTAATATATTAAATTTTTTGTTTGAAGAAATAAAAATATTACAAAATAAAAATTTAGATTTAGAACAAAAATTATTTGATAAAGAAAATGAATTACAAATTAAATTAGAAGAATTAAATGAAGTAAATAATATAATAAAAAAGTTTGATTTAACTGCAAAAAAAAAAGAAGATGAAAAAAATGAGAAAAATATAAAAAAAATAAAATTAAGAGCGGCTCAAAATGAAAATGCATATATTATAACAATTTATAGATTAGAAGATGAAATAAAAAATTTAACAGAATTATTAAAAAAAAATAAAATTAATATAAATGAAATAGAAATTTTAAAAAATCAAAATAATGCAAAAATTAAAGAAATTGATAATATTAGAAATGATTATAATCAAGAATTAAATGATATGCATGCAAAAATTTCATTTTTAAAAGATAAAATAGAAGAAATAAAAGAAGATAAAAAAAAGTTAAAAGAAGAAAATGAAAATTTAAAAAATGATAATGAAAATAAAAAACATAGGATATCAATATTAGAAAAAGATAAAGAAGATTTAAATATAAATTTGCATAAAAAAGAGGAAAAAATAATTTTGATGCAAAATACAATTTTATCAATTAAAAATAAAGAAAATAATAATAATATCGAAAATAATGATATGATTGAAAATTTTATAAATAATCCAGTATTAAGTGTAATGACTATAAGTCATAACGTTTAATATATAATATTTTTTTTCAACATATAAAAAAATTTTATTTTAAATTAATTTTAACATAAATTCTATTTATAAAAATTTTTAAATTATTTAATTTTCTTGAGTAAAATCAAAAATATAAGGTTCATCACTTTTATTATAATATCTTGAAGAAAAATTTATAATTAAAGAATTAAAAATTTCTTTTTTTTCATATAAAGAAATTTTATTAGGATTAAATATTATTCCAAGTTCATAATTAGCTATAGATATCTGTTTATCATTTTTTTCAAAATTTCCAAATGCAGCAGCAGAAAAATTATGACTTCCAAAATAAATAATTGAATTATCATTTATATCAAAATATCCTTTTTTCTTATCTCCAGTAATAAAAATTTTTGAATGAAAAACAGTTTTTCTATCATTATACTTTTCTTTTAATTCTATAATTCTAAATTTTTCTCTATGAAATTGATAAGCATCTTCTGATAAAAATAAACATCCAGTTAATTTTTCTCCCATTGGAAATGATTTAATATATTCTATAGTAGGATAATAAATATCAATAGAATAATTATCACATAAATTAAAAGCATTATATAAATTTGAATAAAATTTCTTATTTTTAGAATTACCAATTGAAGAACATTGAATTATTAAATTTGAATTTTTTTCAATTTTATATTTATCATAAATTAAATATTTTAATCTTCCAATACCAAATAAATTTTTTTCCTTATTATAAAACCTCCCATTAGCACTTGCTAATAAATCAATACAACATTCACTATAATCATAATCATCTAAATTTATATTTAAATCAGTCCAAAATTTTTTTCCTTTATAAGTATTTATCATAAAAGTATCCATAAATGAATTTAAATAATTTAAAAAATCATCATTAACTTTTTTATCTTTTATATCATTTTCTTCATTTAATTTTGGAAAATCTTGAAACCAAATAATTTGGCCCCAATAATACCAATCACAATTTGTTAAATTTGCAGAAGGAATTATAATTCTTATAAAATTAGGAAATTTTAATATTATTAATTTACTATGAAATTTACCCCATTTAAGTGTATAATCAATTTTAGGAAAAATATATTTTATATAATCACCTTCTTCTTCCATTTTATTATATTTATGATTATTATCATCATGTAATATTATTATTGATGGTAATTTAAATGTATTTATCATTGGTTCTAAAAATTCATTTTCATAACAAAAAGAAGAAAATAAAGCTGATTCAATTGTTTTTTTTTCATTTTTTGAATTATCTGTTAAATCTTCTTTTAATAATAAATTTTCAAATAATAATTGACGAAATTCTATAAAGTTTTTATTAAATTCTATATCATTTTCATTATATGCTGATAAATCTGTTTTATTTTGAAATATTCTTCTTCCATTTTTTAAATCTGACAATGTTGTTTTATTTTTATTAATATAATAAAATGAAGATATTTGGATATCCTTATTATAATATTCATCATCATCATCATTTATTTTTTTTTTTAGAGTTGATTCTTCATTTACTTTTGATTTTATTTTTACTGATTTTTTTTCTTTATCCATTTAATTTTAAATTTATTTTTTTTTTAATTAAATATTATAATATTATATAATTTAACAACTAATCATTGGAAAATTATTATATTCAAACATGAAAAATAAAAAAATTTATTCATTAGAAGAAGTTAATGGACCTACAAGAAGTTTATTGTAATCTTCATTATTTTTACTATATCTACAATATAACAAAATAGCTAATATAATAAGAAGTATTATAATTAAAACCACCAAAAATATAATTATTAATTTTCTTTTATAATAAGAATAATAACAAATATCTTTTTTACATTGTTTATGATAAGTATCAAAATAATATCCATTAATACAATAATAAGGTTTACATAAACTTTTATTCCATTTACCATCGTCACCACATTCATATCCTCCTCTTGCATATTTATCATTTATAAAATTATTACAAGAATCACTTTTTAATAATAAATTCTTATTATCTTTATTACATTCATTTTTATATTTATTAAAAATTATTTTTGATTCATTTATAAATTCATCATATCTACTATCATCATATCTTCCAAAAATATTACTTCTTTCATCAATTGGATTTATTATATATTCTCTAGGACTATGAAAAATAGAATTATTTTGATAACTTTCATTATAAGAAAAAAAAAAAGTAGCTCTCATAGTAATATTATATTTTAATAAAGTTTTCATATTTATATCATTTGGAAATTGTTTTTCTAATTCAAAAACACTTGAAGGTGATTGAGAACCATTAAATTTATCTTTTTTTCTTTCTTCACTTGGTATTCCATTATATCCTACAATTATAGCATTTCCTGATTCTTGTAAATCTTTTATAAAAAAACTTGTTGTACTAAATGAAAAACCATCTGTAAATACTATTATATCTGTTGGTTTTCTATCAGTGTGATTATATTTTTTTAATGGTTGATCTAAATCACTATATGTATCGAATAATAAATAAAAATTTGTTCTGTTATATTCTATTTCATTTAATAATTTTTCATTAAATGATTTTTTATCTGAAAATATTTTTACATAATCACAATTTTCTATATTATATACAAACATTTTATTTAATATATTTTTATTTTTTTCATTTAATTTAGTACTTACTATTACTTTTTTTTTTGCTGTGTTATAATTTAATACTTTTTGTAATATTGAAGAATAGTAAATAATTCCTCCTCCATTGAAATCCTGTATTAAAATTATGGGAAAATTGTTTTTTGAAAATTCTTGCATCATTATACCAAAAAATTCAAGAATATTTTTCCCTTTAAAATTAAAACTATTTTGTACTATTACATTATAAGAATTATTCTTATCAACTCTATATTTAATTTGGTTATTAAAAGTGGTCCAATTTAAATTATTTTGTTTTAAGTTTTTTTCTGATTTAATTTTATCTTCATATTTTTGATATATATCTAAAATTGAAGGTTTAAAAATTTCATCAATATGATTTTCTAATTCATTAAGATAAAAAGATTGAAATTCTTTTGTTGTGTTTTTAACTAAAAAAATTTTATAATCAATTTTTACTTTTTTATTATTTTCAAATTCAAATTCTAAATTTTTAAATCTATTTGGAATAATAGGAAATGTAATATTTCCACCAGAAAATCTATTTAAATTAAATGAAAATTGTGCATGTTCATCTTTTAATTGAGTAAAAGGAAAGTCTAAAAGGAATTTTTCTGGTTTTTCATTATTTATTGATTTAATTCTATAATTTTGATTAGAGATCAATTCTTTTATTTTTTTTTGATCAAAATATTTATAATAATTTGATAATATAGTTATATATATACCCTCTTTATTATTTATTTTTTTAAATAATAATTTTATTGGTATATTTATTTGATACTGGGATATTTTTTTAAAATATACATTTAAATGAGCATCTCTTGCTTTATATATAATCTTCTGTACTTCATTATAAAAATCAAAATAGGTTAAATTATTTGTTTTTATTTCATTTAATTCTTTAATTAAATCTACTTTTCCTATCTTATTGGGTGGATTTTTTGCAATATCTACATAAGCATAATGTTCATCTATCAAATTTGTTATACTTTTAATTATTTGATTATAATCACTTTGATTATATGATATATCATTTATTTTATTTATAAATTCATCAATTGTAAAAATATCAAATGTAATTTCATAATTTATAATATATGTTATACAAATAATAATAATTCCTTTTTTCATTTCTTTTTTTAAATATTTTATTATAATTTTCTCAATTTGTAGTATTGATTAAGATAAAATTAATTAAATAGATAATAATAATAAAAAATATTTAAATATTCATTGATAAAAAATAACATAAATTAAAGTTTTTAAATTCTTTAATTAGTATTTTTATTATTTTATTATTTTTTATATTAAACTATATTCTAAACATGTTTAATTATAATATTAAAGAAAATGACTTACAAATCCTATGAAAATTTGCATAAATATCCAATTAAATGATAATAAATTAATTTTAACTTCTAAAATAAATTAATTAAAAATAAAAATTAAAATATTTTTAATTACAAAAATGAGTATGTTAGAAATTTTCAAAAATAATATTATCAAATAATATTTAAATAAAATCATTGAAACATACTAAAAAAAATAAAAATTATAAAATATACAATAAATATTAAAATAAAAAATAAAACAAAATAAATGACAGATAAAATAAAACAAAACCCAACAAATCCTAAATCTCAAAATACCAAAAAGCAAATAATAGGAAATTACAGAATTGAAAAAACAATAGGAGAAGGAACATTTGGAAAAGTAAAATTAGGAATTCACATTCCAACAGAGGAACAAGTAGCAATAAAAATATTAGAAAAAGACAAAATCCAAGATGAAGAAGATTTAGAAAGAATATCTCGTGAAATATCAATATTAAAAAAATTAAAACATCCAAACATAATAAAAATATATGATATAATAGAAAATCCAAACAACTTTTATATAATAATGGAATTAGCAATAAATGGAGAATTATTTAAACATATAGTAAAAAAAAAGCATTTAGAAGAAAATGAAGCATCATTTTTTTTTTGTCAATTAATTTCTGCATTAGAAACAATACATAAAGAAGGAATTGTACATAGAGATATTAAACCAGAGAATTTATTATTAAAAGAAAATAATATTTTAACAATAATTGATTTTGGTTTAAGTAATAAATATAATAAAAATCAATTATTAGAAACTCCTTGTGGAAGTCCTTGTTATGCTGCTCCCGAAATGATTTTAGGAAAAAAATATAATTGTTTATTAGTTGATTTATGGTCTTCTGGTATTGTTTTATATGCTATGGTTTGTGGTTATTTACCTTTTGAAGATAAGAATAATGAAAAATTATATAAAAAAATCTTAAGTGGAAAATTTGAATTACCTAATAGATTAAGTCATGATTGTAAAGATTTAATTAAGAAAATTTTAACTGTTAATCCTAAGAATAGAATTGGAATTGAAGGAATTAAAAATCATCCATTTTTAATTCAAAGTTTTAATAATTATCATATTGATGAATTTTATATTAGTTATGATAAAGGAAAATTATGTGATGTTGTTATTGATAAAATGGTAAGTAATTTTAATTATAAGAAAGAAGATATTATTTTTAATTTAGAAAATAATAAACATAATAATATTACTGCTACTTATGAATTATTATTAAAAAAATATAAACAAGGTATTTCTATGGCAACTAGTAATGCAAGTATTGGTTTAAATTCTATTACTTCTTCTACTTCTGTTGCAACTAATTCAACTGTGAAAAATGAAGAAAAGAAAAAAAGTGATAAAAATATTATTAAGAAAGAAGAAAAAAAAGATAATAATATTAATAATAATAGTAATAAAAAAGAAAGTTCATTTAATAATAAAAATAAAAGTTCTAATAGTAAAAATAATTCTAGGATTAATAGTCATAATAAAAATAAAAATAAGAAAAGATTTAGAAATTCATTTTATTCTGGTTCAGATACAAAAACTATTGATTATAATAATTCTAATCATAGCTATAAAAATGATTTTAGTGGTTCTATTGATATGTCTAAAATTGTTAATAAAAATAAAATTGATTCAAATATTATTATTGGTACTCCTAAATTAGTTTCTGTTAATAAAAATTTATTCCAAAATAAAAATAGAATAATAAAATATCCTAATAAATCAAAAAAAAATCCTACATCAAGAGAATATTATTCAGTAAAATATAAAAAAAAACAAAATCAAAATTTATCTAAAAATAAAAGTAAAAATAGTGAAATAAATACATCAGTTTCATTTGAAAAAAGTGATAGAGATTATTCAAATATAAAAAATAATAATAAAAAGAAAAATAAAAGTAAAAATATAATATACATACCTTCAAATACAATTAATTTAATGGATATAATGAGTAGTAATAATAGTTTAAGTAAAGCAAGTAATGCGAGTAGTCAAAATTCATTTTTTAATAATTATGATAATAATACAGTTAATCATTATTCAAGTTTTAATGATACTTTAAATAATAGTAAAAATGATTCAATTGAATTATATCCTCGTTCTCAATCAAATTATATTTATATTAATGATAATAATAAAAAAGATATAATGAATAAAAGTTATAATTATAGTAATAGTAATTCAACTAAACAATATTTATTAACTTTTAATGAAGATTCAAATTTATATTTAAATAAAACTGTTAGTAATAGAAGTAAAATTTCAAATACTTCTTTATCTTCTTTAAATTCTAAATATAGTTATAATAATATGGAATCTAAAAATAAAGTAAGTCGTGCAATTAGAATTGAATCATCTTTTCCAAAAACTCAAATTTTACAAAAGAAAAGTCATCAAATTTATTTTCATAAAAAAAATTGTAAATCAAATATTAATGATAAAATTAATAATTATAATTATAATAATAAAAAAAATGTTCAATCCCCAAATCATAAAAATAATAATTCATCTACTTATTGTCATTCATATACTGAAACAAATTCAATATCAAATAATTCTCCATCAATTAAAAAAAATAAAATAACATCATCAAATCCAACAAAAGTAAATAATGAAATTAGTATTACAATTAAAAAAGATTATTCAAATAAACAAATAAATAAAAATAATCATGATAAAAATTCAAAGAAAAATAATACTGTAATTAATAATAATAAAAAAACAATTAATAGTATTCGAGCAGTTTCTCCTGTAAATTTATATTCTAAATTCAATGAAACAAATAATATGTTAAAAAATAAACAAAAATCAAAAATAAATTCAATTAGCCAAAAACCAAATATAGTAGATATTGATATTACAATAAATACAAAACCAAAAAAAACAAACGAAGAAAATATCAATTCATCACAAATTAAAAAAGGAAAAAATACTAATAATAAACATAAAAAACAAACTCATAATAAAAATAATAATAACAATAATAATAATAATAATTCACATAGAAAAAATTCAACAAAAAATTTAAATAAACAAACATTACAAAAAAATTCAAAAAAGAATTTAGAACAAAAAAAAAATATATTAAATAAGCCAAAAATTCAGCCAGTAGAAATTCAATTTGATTTAGAAGCAGAAATGGAAATGAAAAATAAGATAATAACAACAAAAAAAGATTTTGCATTATGTACAACAAATTCTAGTTTAGAAGAGATAAATGATAAATTAACTTTATTATGTATTGATAATGGATTAACTTTAACTAAAGTTGATACTATGAAATATATATGTAAAAAAGATAGTGATAATTCAATTAATATTGAAGTTTCTGTTGTTGGAAAAAGTAATGCATTGAAATTATATCATTTAAATGGACAAGAATCAATTACTAAAGAAATTATTAGAAATATTATTATAACTTTGGCTTTTTAAAATTTAGGAAAAATTATTTTTTTTTCTTTATAAGGTTTTTTTATATGAGAAAAAAAATATTATTTATATTTTTTTAAGAGAAAATATAGTTTAAAACTTTATATCATATATAAATAAAGGATATTAAAAATTTTAGATTAATAAGTATGTATTAATTAAATATAGTAGGATAAATTTTTAAAAAAATATTTTTTTAAAAAATATTATATAATTATTTTCAAAAAAATAAATAAAAAACTCCTAAAAAATATTTTTTCATATAATTAATTAAAATTAAAATTTGACATCCTCTTCTGCTTTTCCACTCCATAAAACAATATTTGTTCTTAATATGTTTAAAATTTCTTGAACATTTTTTCTATTTTCAATAGTAAAAGAATCTTCTTCTTTTTTAACTTTAATTTTTTTATCATCATCTTTTTTTTCTTCTTTATCATCTTCTTTTTTTTCTTCTTCTTTTTTTTCGTCTTCTTCTTTTTTAACTTCAACTTTATTAACTTCTTCTTTTTTTTCTTCTTTTTTATCTTTTTTAACATTTTCTTTTTTATCATTTTTTTTTTCTTCTTTTTCATTACCTTGTGTTTCATTAGTTTCAATATTATTATTTACAATTTCTTTATGTTCTTCTTTTTTAATAGGAACAATATCTTTTTTTTCAGCTTCTTTTAAAATTGTTTTTCCTAATTCAATAGCTTCATCTTTTCTATTTAAAACTTCATAATAAAAAACACTTTTTGTTAATTCTAATTCTAAATATCTTAAATTATCTTTTGGAAAAAATTCATGAGCTAATTGTTCAGCTTTTTGAATATTATCAAAAAAAATTTCTTTTGCTTCTTTTTTTTCTTTTTCATCTTTTGTAAATTGACATTTATATCTTAAAAAATCACATTTTAATCTTGTAAAATAAATCATTTGTTCAAAATTTTTTGATTTTGGAATTAATTTATTTATTTCATTATCAAAATCATTACAAATATCAATTATTTTTTTTCTTAATGGATTTTCTAATTCATCTATTAAATATGCATGAGATGATTTTCTTTTTTTTTCTTGTTTTTGTATTTCTAATAATTGAACTAATTTTTTTCTTGATTGAGATATTAAACTTTGATATCCTTCAACAAATACTGTTAATTCTTCTTGTCCTAATTTTTCTTCTTGAGATAAAAAATATTTTGCTACTTCTATTATTTTTTCATTTTTTCCACATCTGTGATATAAAGCACACATTGAACATAAATCTCTCTTCTTATATGCATTCATTTTAGTTATTTTTTTAATAATATTTTTTAATTTTTTATTTTTTTCATTTTTTTATTTAAATATATTTTTAGTTAAATATATATAATAAAAATATTTAAAATTTTTTATTTTTTTTTGAATTTTGTATTAAAAGTTTTTTTGTATGTTGTTGATTCAGACATAATTTTATTTTTTTTTGATAATTTTGAATAATTGGTTTCAAATTTTATTGAAATATCTTCATTATTGTTTTGTACAATACTTTTTGATATATTTGATACTTGTTCTAAATTTCTTTCTGAACTTAAATCAGAACCTACATTACTTTTATATTTATTTTTTTTTTTCTTTTTTATAGAATAATTATCAATAGTACTTGGTTTTACTCCTTTTATTTCCTTTAAATAATAATTAAATATATTAAAAGTATCATCTTCATATTCTTCATCTTCAAATAGATTTTCATTTTCATAAAATAAATTTTTATTTTCAAATATAGTTTTGTGTAATTTTAAAGTGTTATCTTTTAAACAGTCAGTCTCTTTAAATAAGCAAATTAATATCATCATAATTAATAAACAATAAAATGATATAACTATATAAAATATTGAGGATAAATTAACTCTATTTGAATCTTCTACCCTTATATTATAATCTATTAATTTTTGACAAACAGAATATTTTTCTTTTGAAAATAAACTTTCTTGACAATTATCTCCATATTGAATAAAACGTAACATATATGTGTTTTGATTATAAAAAGTACAATTCATATTATGATTTGAAAAAGATAAATTTGATAATATATAATAAGAATTATCTGAAATAAAAAAAGGAACTTTTATATTATTATAATATATTGTGGAAATTTTATTTATTTTAAAATCAAATTTATAATTTATTGTTTGGAATTTTGCAGCATTAAATAATCCTCTTCTTATAAAGAATATTTGTTGATTTTTAGTATCATAAAAATAACTAAAAAAACTATCATAAGAAACAAAATCTAATAAATTTCTTTTTAGAGAAGTAAATATTTTATTTAAAATTAAAGGTTTAACATTATCATTATTAATTAAAAATTCTGCAAAAAATTCAGAATAATCACTATTTTGGTCAAAAGAAATTCCTAAAAATTTATAACCATTAAAGGGATGATTATATATATCAATTTTTCTTATTTTTGAATGTTGATATAATGAAATTGGTTGTGTAATATCTGATAAAGAGTAAATTAATAAATATTTTTTATTATTATATTGAGCAATTAAATATATTTTATTATTTTCAATAATTATATCTTCATAATTAGAAATTGCTCCATTTGATAATGATAATTCTTGAAGATTATTTATATTATATATATCTAATTTATATAATTTATTTGATGTTATAATATATAAATTAGAAGAATAATAAATAATTTTTTTAATTGAATTAATATCCGTAAAATGATAATCATTTATTTTTTTTATTTTAATATTTGATTCATTATCTGCTTCAATTGAATATAGAATAATTTTTGAATTAATTAAAATTAAAAAACCTTTATTATCGATATAAAAATCTTTAATATTTTCATCTGATAGTAATTCATCATAAGTAATTTTATTATCCTTATAAATAATGTTATATATTTTTTGAGTATTTCCTAAACCGAATGTAAAATAATAATATGATTCAAGTTTTTTAAAATTAATATTATCATTTTTATCAAAATTTAAAATTTGATAATTTGTTAAATTTTGAGAGAGAGAACATTCAATTTCAATATTTGAATAATCTTTCATTTTAGTATTATAAAATTTAGGATCTGAAGGTATATTATTTTCATAATTTAAATATTTAATTTTAACTTTTTCATAAGGAATTAATTCACCTTTTGAAGAAGCAAATAAAAATTGAAGTCTTTCAGATGATAAATCACCATTATTATATTTAATTTCAAAAGAAAAAGGTATTCCTTTATCTACTTCTTTTTCTAAATATTTTATATTAATTAATTCTGAATAACCTAAAGTAGGATCATTATTATCATTAATAGTTAAAACTTTAATTTGTTCCATTTCATTTGAGATTTTTATTGTTGTATTGTCAATTGAAAATTCTATTAATGATTCTTTTCCACAAAAACAATAATTTAAATAAGAGAATAAAAAAAATGTGATTAATATCATTTATTTATTTTATTTTTAATCCAATTTTTTCAAAAAAATAATAGATAAAGTCATATATTTTTAATTTTTAATAAAAAAAACAATAAAATATATTTATAAACAAAATTAAAAAATGAAACATCCTAATAGATTTTTAAAATATTCTGATAAAAATAAACAAAAAATTAACTTTCATAAAAAAGGAAATAGTTTAGATCCAAATAAAGAACAAAAAATTGATATTGATGACTGTCAAACACAATTATCAAATTTAATAACTCAACTTCAAAAAAATACAAATTCAAATAATCAAATTCATTATACAAGTAGTGAAGAAAGATTATTTTCTTTTTCCCCAAATAGAATAATAAAAGATAAAGTATTACCACCAAATATAAATAATGATAAAAAAACTTTAGTATTAGATTTAGATGAAACTTTAGTTCATTCTGCATTTAATCCATTTATTCCTTCTTCAGATATAATTTTAAAAATTAAATTAGATAATAATTTACATGATATACATGTTTTAATTAGACCTGGAGTTGAAGAATTTATTAATAAAATGAGTCAATTTTATGAAATTGTTATTTTTACTGCTTCTTTAAGTAAAGTAATTTTAATTTTATTTTTATTTTTTTTAGTATGCTGATCCTTTATTAGATATTATAGATAAAAATAAAAAATGTTCTTATAGATTATTTAGAGAACATTGTACTCTTATAAATGGAGTTTTTGTTAAAGATTTAAAGAAATTAGATAGAGATTTAAAAAATGTTATTATTGTTGATGTATATTGTAATTATTTTATATATTTTTTTTATTTAGTAGAATTCTCCTCTTTCTTATGCGTTTAATCCTGAAAATGGCTTTCCTATTTTATCTTGGTATGAAGATAAAGATGATAAAGAATTATTTTTAATTACTCCTGTTTTAGAATTCCTTTCTAAAGTTGATGATGTAAGGAAAATTATACCTAAAATTGTTGAACATAATGAAATTAATTTTAATAGATTTAATGAAGAAGTTTTTAAATTTTATAATAATAATATTAATAATATTGAAAAAAGAGGAAATTTAAGGGGAATTAAATTAAATGAAAGTGAAGTTAATCAAGTAAATATTAAAGTAATGAACAATTTAAATGGGGAAAAGTCAGTTAAAAATATAAATTCTTTTAGAAAAAATATTCAAAATTCTTTAAATAATAATTTTGTTGCTAACAATTTAAATTTAATTATTTCAAATAATAATAAGGGAAAATATAATAATAATAATAATCCTTTTTTTAAGCAAACGGATATAAAAATACATCCAAAACAAATTAAAAATTATAATAATCATAATTTAAAAAAAATTAGTATAAATAGACCAGCTACATCAAATTTATCATTACATCATAAAAAATCATTAAGTTTAAATAATAATAATCAATATGATAAAAATTCATATTTAATTAATACACCATTATTTAAAAAATCAACCTCAAGTAAAACAATAAAAATAACACCTTTATCAATGTCATATCAAACAAAAAAAACTAAAAATTATAATAATTCACTTCAAAGAAGTTTTGGTAATATGCATTTTTCTCCTTTATTTCTTAATCATAAATTTAATCATATTACAAAACCTAAAAGTTCAGGGAGAATAAATAATTCAGTTCAAATAAATATTCCTAAAACTCCACAATTTAAAGATATAAAAAATAATTCTATAACAAATGATATTTTTTTAAAATTTAAAGCTTTTAATACTACAAGATATATTGATAAAAAACAAAAAATTTAAATTTTTTTATTTATAAGATAATTTAAATTAAATAATTATGATTTTATATAAAATATTTAAAAATATATTTTAACTTTATTAATAAGTGATTACATTTATAAAATACCATAAAAAAGGAAAAAATTATTATACTAATATTTAAGGTAAATATAATTTTTTTAAAACATCTTTTTTTGCTTTTTCTTTACCTTTATTTCTTGATAATCCTATTGGTTTTCCATTTAATTCATTATTTTTTAAAATTGGAGAATTTTTTCTTTTAAAATTTTCCATTTTAAATCCACTATTTTTAGAAGTAAAATTAGATAAATTTAAATGTATTTTTTCATTAGCTGTATTCATATAAATAACTTTTAAATTATTTGATTTCTTTTTTAATTTTGAATGATTATTTTTCCCTAATTCTTTTTTAAAAATATGCTTTACTAATGAAAATTTATTATTAATAAATTCTTTTTTCATTTGTAATTTACCATTTTTATATAAAGGATGAGAAAATTCTCTTTTTAAATAAAAATCTACAGATGCATTACTTGTTTCAAGTAATAAATTTGAATTATTTTTATTTTCTCTTAAATTATCAGTTATATTTAGTTTTACTTTATTAACTTTTGCAACTTTCATATTATTTGATAAAGGACAATAATTATTAAAAGTTGAATTAAAACTTGAATTTATTATTTTTTTATTGTTTGGAGTATATGATTTATTTGAAATTTTAGTTTTTAATTTTCTTAAAGTATCTGTTAATGTATCTATATTAATATTTTTCTTTTTTTTTTGAATTTTTCCTTTAGATTTACTTTTTGATTGATTATATTTATTATTATTAATATCATTTTTTTTTAAATTAACATTATTTATAATTGATTTAGTAAAATTTTTTGTATTATTTTCAGTTGATATTATATTATTTATTACAAAAACATTCATACTTTTATTATCTTTTTTATGTAAACTTTTCTTAATATCATTATTATGATAAATTTTATTATTAGTTTTATTTTCAGATTGAGCTCTTTCTTTAAATTCATCATGACTTAAATTTTTTGATTTCCTATATAAATAATATGTACTAGTATATTTATTACAATTATTATTTTTAACCATTTCACAAATATTATCTTCATTAATATCTTCATCTTTAAAAAAGAATTTTTTAATATCACTAATACTTTTAACATCAACATTAATTTTTTTTTCCTTTAAAATAATTCCTTCATATAAAATACATTTATCAATATTAAACCAAGGATGTTTTTTAATATCAGAAATATTAATTCTTTTATTAGGTTCAACCATTAATAATCTTTTTAATAAATCAATCGCTTCATTACTTAAAGTAGAAGGTAAATAAAATTTACCTTCTCTTATTTGTTGATATAAAATATGAATATCTTCATCATCAAAAGGTAATGCACCAACTAACATACAATATAAAACAATTCCACAAGACCAAATATCAGTAAAAATACCATTATAAGGTTTTCCTGATATCATTTCAGGTGAAGCATAACATGGACTTCCACAAGATGATTTTAATTGTTCATTTTTTAAACAAAAATTACTTAAACCAAAATCGATTAATTTTATATTTTTTTTTTCTTTTTCTAATAATATATTTTCTGGTTTAATATCTCTATGAGTTATATTTAATTTATTTAAGTATTCTATTGCTGATATTAATTGACGAAAAAAAATACATGAATCTATTTCATTTAAATATTTATTTGTTGATATATATTCAAATAAATCTCCTCCTTCAATATATTCCATTATAATATAAAAATTATGAATTGTGGATAATGTTTCATATAATTGAGAAATATTTGGATGACATACCATTTTTAAAATTGACATTTCTCTATTTATTCTTTCTATATCTATTTTATCTTGTATTTTATTTTTTTGTAATATTTTTATTGCTACTAATTCATTTGTTAATGTGTGATAACCTAATGTTACTTTGCTAAAAGTCCCTTTTCCTATTGTGTTTAATAATATGTAATTTCCTATCTTTTTTTGAGGTTTTATTGTATTTGTTTCTTTTTCATTTGTTTCTAAACTTTCAAAGGGATTTGACATTTAAATTTTTTTCAATAATTTATATTTTATTAAAAATATTGTTTGAATATAAATTCATAAATTTATTTATATATCATAATTTTTTCAAATATAATATACTTTTTTAAATTAGAAATAAATATTATTTTCCTTTGATGAAAAATAAATTTATTTAAATGTGAGTAAATGGAATTTAATTTATATTCAATTTTAATATATTAAAAATAAATTCAAATTTAAATAATAAATTATTGGGAAATTATAGGAAAAAAATTTTTAATCTTTAAACATACAAAATATCATTATTTATATTAATTTAATTTAAAGATAACTTAAAAGATAAATAGTTCACTTTAATCAATAAAATTTTCTGAATATTAATTCTTTTTTAATCATCATTTTACAAATAAAGATTTTATTTTTATTCTTTATATATATTTATTCTTTAAATGGATAAATTTTGAAGGAAAAATTATTATTTGATTTAATATATTTTTGAATATACTTTATATGGAAGTAAAATTCTTAAATATAA
>JAEEGK010005544.1_pt1 | contig 30524 bp, 14 predicted proteins | sample 8958771 | NCBI WGS metagenome assembly JAEEGK01 (sample SAMN16246547, study PRJNA631951) | gut metagenome | biome: gut microbiome; feature: rumen; material: SC-attached | host: Bos | place: Iran: Karaj | collected 2018-10 | reverse complement strand
ATTGCTATTATTCTTGGAGTTATGTAACTTAAGTCTAAGTTGTATCTTCTGTCTTTGAATCTTAATTTCTTATCACTTACTAATGTTCTTATATAATTCATTTTTTTTTATTTATATATTTTATTTCAAAATATATTTATGAAGAAAATTTATTGATTTGATAATGCTTATTTTAATAAATATTTTTATATATGAAATTATTTATCAAAAAGAGAAAAAATATTATATTAAAAAGTTTTTATTAAATATTTAAATAAAAAAGTCTTTATTGATAATTCAATTTAGATATTTATGTTTATGGAAATAATATTTTTAATTATTACAAATAATTTGAATTCCTAATCCCAATATTTAAAAATGTAAATAAATCATTAAATGTAATATTTAATGAAATATTATTTTTAATTTTTATTCATCAATAAATGGATTTCTATTATCTTTAAATATTCTTTTTTTTATTTATTTTACTAACTGGATTATCATCTTCATCATATTGCTTTTTATTCATTGTTAAATTTTTTTTTAAATTTAATTGAAATGTATCTCCTGAATCACTGCTATTATTAAAATTATTTTTTTTTCTCTGAGAAATTATATTTGGTTCCATCATATAATCCCCTTTAGTTTTAAATTTATTTTTATTTTTTATGTTATCACCAAATTGACTTTGTAATGTTTGTTCATCAACTAAATCTTTCATTTTACTCTTTTTATTATACAATATTCTATTAGTTCTATCACTAGAATTACCACTTTTTTTTGAATTAATTGAATTACTTAATCCATCTGAATATATTTCATCACTATTATATTTATTTTTCTTTTCACCAATTTCCATTTCACCTACTGGATTATTTTCTAATGGATCAAATTTATACCAATTTAATAAAAATGTTACTATTACCATTATTGCTATTATTATACAATCATTACTTAATGAAATAAAAAATATTATTCTTAAATCTCCTCTTAATTGTACTTTCATTGTATTTAATGTTGCATTAAGATCTCTTCCAAAAATAGTACAATTAATCCAAGAAAATACACTTACATAAGTTCCATTTTCAAGTGCTTCTACATTTACATAATCAACATATGCATTATAAACATCTGAAATAACTGTTTTTAAATCTTCTAAAGTTGATTGTAAACTAGTTACATGACCTTCATATATTTTTTTTAAAGAAGTAGAACCAGTAGCATCACTTGTTATTTTCTCTTGTAAAAATTTAATTAAACCTTTATTACCAGATAGTGTTCCAGAATCAGTACCTATAAATTGAGTAAAACAAGTTTTAAAAGTTGATGCTGCCTCCTGTAAATGAGGATAAGGAACACCAGTTGTTGAAAATGTACATCCAGTAGAATATGAGTCAATATTTGGTATTAATCTACAAACATTAGTTCCCTCGGTAGGACATTTAGATTGAGTACTAACATAATAATCATTTGTTGAACATGATTTTGAATAACCTCCACTACTTACTGTATATTTATTTAATTCAGTAATTTGTTTAGAAATATCAAGATTACCATGAACAACAGAACTAGTTGCTAAAGTAAAATCTTCAGCAACGTTTTTATAATATTCTTCTAAGGGACTTATACTTTCTAGTGTATTTAAACTATTTGAAGAATTTGATTTTGCTAATTCATAAGTTTGCATTATAGGATAATACATATTAAATAAAATATCAATTGCAGCTGTAAATTCTTTAGTAGATGAATCTAATAATACTGAAAGTAAATCTCCATCACCTCTTAAACAAGTATTAATATTTCCTAAATTACTACCTCCTATTATTCTTGGATTATCAGATGATATATTTTCATTTGAAAATAAAAAATCAACAATATCTCCCATATCACTAATTAATGTTGCTATTATTCCAAATATAGCATTCAATATAATTAAAATTATTAATAGAATTCCTATAAATACCCAAACACATATTAAATTTTTTCTCATAATATTATAATTTCTATATGAAAAAAATAACATAAATCCAGTTTCATATAATATTAATATCATTGTTATTATATTAAAAGCTAAAAATGATTTAAATATATAATTAATTATTAATCCTTTATATTTATCAATTTGATCAATTATATCTCCTGATAAACTTTCCATTGCTGGTTCTAAATCTCCTGTTATATCAGAAATTTGATTTACATTACTTTTAAAAGAATTTGAAACAGAAGGATTTATAATAGCTCTACATTGAATAGTCATATTAAGAATTATATTTTGTATAACATCAACATAATTATTTTGAAAATCTTTTAATATTTTTCCTAAATCAGTTGAAGAATCAGATGGTGGTCCTAAACTTGTTATATATAAAGGAGTAATAGTAATAGGATTAGAACTTCCTCCATTATTTTCTGTTGGATTATTTGGCATTGTAATTGTGGTAGATGTTGATGGAGCTCCCATAACATCAGTATAAACTTGCATAATTTTATTAGGAAAATCAATTAAAATATTTGTATAATTTGGTCCAATTGCACCAGTACCAAAAGGTCCTTTCATATTGTTTAAAAAAGTTGTACAACTTGTAGTTAAACTTGTTAACATATTATTTGTTTCTGTAACAAGATTATCAATCCCATCTAATCCATACCAATAAGGTTTATCAAATTTAGTTTTTGCAAGAAGACCAACTCCATTAACAATATCTGAATTTAACATAGTTAATGTACATAATGTACCATTTAAGCCTTTTTCTGAAGATTTAATAAATACAATAACAATTGAAAATAAAATAATAGAGACTCCAGTAAATGAAAATAATACAATTAAACAATTAAATGGTTTAGTAATTCTTGATTTTTTTCTACAACAACATTTAGGAGAACACATACAAATCCATAAAATAATACAAGGAATAATAAATAAAAATCCTAATACAATTATAATAATAAATGGAATTATTTTTAATATAAGAAGCATTATATCTTTTTTTTCTCCATCTGCAGGTTTTACTAAATTTAAAATTGCTGGTTCTTGATAATGAGATTTATATTTGAAATTATTTAAATCATATTTATTATAATAATAATATTCTTTTAATTTATTTGATGATAAACCACATGAGTCATGAATTGTTAATGAGTCTAAATTTCTTTTTCCCTATTTAAATTTTATAAATGTATTTTATTACCATTTTTTGTTTTTATAAAAATTTTTTTTTAATATTCTTCAGAGATCTTGTTACAATTTCATAAAATTAAATTTTTTATTTTATGAAACTATCCTTCATAAAATTTAATTTTGGTTATTATATTTAAAATGAAAAATTAATATAAATGAAAATCTATGATTTAATATATTATTGGTATTAATTTATAATTTATTTTTAAAATTTAATACTTTTAATTATTTTTATTAAAATAGTTTTAAAAATTTTTTTACAAATTCAAAAAAAATGTAATTGTCATTTGTTTTTTTATTTATATAAATTGAGATGTAATTAAAATAAATGATTTATAAAAAAATTTTTTTTTGATTATATTGTCATTTTATATCTTAAATTAACTAATATTTATATAATATAATTTATTTACATTATAATTAAAATTTATAATAATTATTTTTTAATAAATTTTCATTTATCTTTTTTCTTCATTAAAAAAGTTTTTTGATAAGAATTTAATTTATCATTACCAAGATCAGAAATTTTTTTAGGATTTGGTGTATAACTATAATTTAATTTAGTCGTATTATTTCTAATAGTCCCATCATTATTTAAATATCTATTTTCAATTAACCTTTTTGATTTCCTATCAGCTTCTTCAATTTGTCTCCACAATTCATATTTATCAGAATCTCTAACATCATGAGTAACATTTAATTGACTATAACTATGTCTAAAATTATTATTATCCAAATTATTATTCAAATTATTAATATAACTATCTCTATTACTATTATAATTATTATTAATATTTCCATTATTAAAAGTAAAATCATTAATTTTATTATTTAAAGTCTGATTTTGATATAATAATTTTTGTTGATTTATTGAATTACCATACATTCTAATTTTATTTATTCTATCTTTCATCAAATATTCATCATAAGGATTAAAATATTCATAATACAAAGGAGAAATAGAATTAATAGGATAAAAACCAGGATAAAACATAGGATCAGGGAAAAAAAGATCAGAAAATCTAAGAGTTTTTTCTTTAGGAAATTCCATTATTTTCCTTTTACCATATTTATAATAATTCTTTTCTTCATTTTTATCTTGAGGAGGATTTAATGAAATATCATCATCTTGAGGTCTTTTAATAGTCCATCTATTATCACATCTATAACAAATACAATAAAGTGCATTTTCTCTTATTTTATTTTCAGTTTTACAATAAGGACAATTTACTACATAATGAGTTAATGGTATTGTTTTCTTTTCATCTGCATAATTTCTTAATTGAGCAGCTCTTAAATAATCTAATATTTCATCAAATTTATGAATTGGTTTTGGTACTTTGTTTATTTCTTGACAAATTGAACATTTTATATTTTTTAAATTTCCTTTTACTATATTTACATTTTGACAATTCCAACATTTTATTGCTAAATGACCTGACTCTATTTCGGGTATTATGTTATATTTTAATTCATTTGCTATGTAATCTGCTTTATTTATGTAATATTGTTGTAGATTGTTTTTTTCATTTGTGTAATCTTCATTGTATATTGGAACTTCTGAGCCTTCTTCATTTGAATTGTTTTCTGTAAAGTTTGAGGAATTATGATCACGGTTTATTTTATTCTGAGGTGTTGTGTTTATTATATTTATACTTGAATGAGTTTCTATTGGAGTTGTTTCTTTACTCATTAAATTTTTATATTTTTTTTAGTAAATATGGTAATAATAATATAAAAATTTTGATTTATTTTTTAATTAATTTGAAAGTTCTTTTGGTTTTAATTTTTAAAATTATTTTTGAAAACTAAAAATAAAAAGTTAATTTAAATCTAATATAATTGTTTTTTTATTTTTAAATTATAAAATATATTTTTTTATATATATAATTTTCAAAAATTTAAACTAAAATAATATATAATGAAGAAAATAATTAGATAAACATTTTTTTGTGATTTATTAAAATATTCTATTACTCTAAAAATTTTATTTCATAATTTTAAAATAATAAATTAATTAAATAATCAAAAAAAAAATTTTTTTATAAAGAACTTTTACAATCTATCAGAAATATATATAAATTATGATAAAATCAAAAATTATATTCGTTTATCATATAACATTTGAATTTTTATAAAATATTTTAAATAAATTAAAAAGATAAGATTCAGTTAAAAAATTATAATATTTTTTATATGTAATTTTAGAATAGAAATTAGACAAATGGAAAAAAAAAAAGCAAATAAAATATCAAAATTTAATAACAGTTTAGAAAAGAAAAAAAAGATTGAAAATGGGAAAAAAAATTTAATAAATTTCACTAAGTTAAATGGAGCACTTTTGAGTCCAACAAATGGAAAAAATATGAGAATATTAAGTCATGATAAAGGAAGACCACAGTCTAATGAAAAATTGAAAATAAAAATATTAAATAATAACTTTAATAAAGGTGAATATAATGATTTTCAAAATTATTCTCATCAAAAAAATTATTTAACGTCAAATGGTAGTTTAAAAAATTATATTAAAAAAAATATAAAGAAAAAAAAAGATGATAACTGTTCAAAAAGTGTAGTAATTCATTCAAAAACTGGAAATAAATTAATATCATTAAGAAAACATATTCAAAATTACGCAACAAATAATAAAAGTCAAATTATTACAAATAATTTTACTAATCATTCAACTATAGGAAATATTTCTTCAAAGGGTAATCAAAATATTGATAGAATATTTGCAAAAGAAATAATAAAATTTTTAGAAGAAATGAATCAACTTCAAATTAATATTTGTAAAAAAGTACCAAATATAAAAGAACTAAAAAAAAATTTTGAAAAAAAGAAGAATATTTTATATAATAAAGCTTTAAAATATTCAAAAAATGATAATATATATCGTCAAATATCACAAGATAATCGTTCATCTAATTCTTTATTTAGTGGAAATTCTATATTTACAATAGGAACATATAATGGAGTTAATCAAAATCAACATATTAAAGAATTAAATGATTTAATTGTTACATTAAAGACTGCTTTAGAAGAAATAAAAACAAACTCTAATTTTATAACTTCTCAATTAAGAATAGAAATTTCAGAATTAAATAATAGAAATGAAAATTTAATGATTTCTATTAATCAATATGAAAAAAATATTAATTCTAATATTATTTCTATTAGGAATATATATAAGCTATTAAATAAATCAATGATTCATTTAAGTTTAAATAATGAAAATTCAAATTTAAGTCAGAATTCTAATACTAATTCATTAAATTCACATGAAAATAAATTTGAATACTATGAAAATGAAATTAAAAAAATTATTTCTAGATTAGAAATAAAATTATCAAATTTACAAAATATTGATAATAATAATCATCAAGAAATAAAAAGTTTCAATACAGATATTCCTGATACAAATAAATTATTTTATTCTATTAAGGAAATTTTTAATGAAATAATAGAAATGATTAGACCTTATATTACTCAAGAAGAAAATGAAAATGAATTAAATAATATTTTTGAAATCAAAGATGCTTTTGAATATGGAATTATAATCAATTCTTTAAAAAATTTAAAAAAATATATAAAAAAATTAATAATACAAATTGATAACTTAAATTTCGATAAAGAAACACTTTTAAAACAAATAAATGACAAAAAATTTCAAAATAAAACTTTTAAAAACTCTCTTAATAATGGATTAATAAATAATATTAAATATGATATAAATTATAATTCAATAGAAGAAGAAAAAAAAAATTCTGATACTGAAAATTATAAAATATTAAATAATGATTTACTATCTATTCAAAATAATTTATTGCAAAAATTAGAAATGAAAGATATTGAAATTGAAAAAAATCAAGAAACAATAAAAGAACTACTTTTAATAAATAAAAAGGAAGAATCAAATAATGATATATCATCTAATTTTGTATCAAATGAAAAATATAGATATCTTTTAAATTTATATAGTAATGAACAAGATCAGTTAAACCAAGTAAAAAATGATTATATTCATTTAATTCAAGATTTATCTAATTATATTGAAAATGGAAAAAAAATTTCTATAGATATAAATAAAATAAGTTTTAATTCATATAAAAAAAGTCTCAATGAATTAAATTATGAAGATAATTTAGATTCAAATGATTTAGGTAGAATAAATGAAAATGATTTATTAACTGAAAAAAATTCTAATTCTTCAAATTCAAATAAAAATAATAATAATATATCAAATAGTGGAGAAAGTAAAGGGAGCAATTGTGCAACATTTAATAAATATGTTAATGTAAGTAATGTATCAAATAAAATGAATACTACTAAACAAATGATTAGTTTGAAGATTGAATTAAAACAATATAAAAATGAATGTGAAAAATTAAATAAAAAGTTAATTGATATTAATGAAGTTATTGAAACTATTAGTAATGCTTTTTGTAAATTATTTTATGAAGTAGAACAATATTCAAATAAAGGAAAAGAACTTTTTGTTTTAGTATTTAAATTATTAAATTATAATGATGATACAATTAATAAAATGTTTTCTGAAAAAGAGAAATTAAAAAAATAATAAAATTTGTTTTTGCAATTTTTTTAATAAATATATTATTTTAATTTCTTATAAATTGGATTTTTATGAATTTAAAATATTTTATGAAAATCAATAAAGAAATCTTTTTAATTTTTGAAATATTAATGAAAACAAATTTTTAACTTATTTAAAATAATTTTTTAGATAAAATTTTTTTCTAATTATAATAAATTTAAATAATTATAAAAATAATTAATTAATCAATTCATAATTTAACATTTTTAACATAAATTTCAGGAATATTTTTTAATATAATTCCTAAATATTTATCTTTAACTTCATCAACTTCAATAGGAACATTTTCTTTATTATAGATTTGTATTTTGTTAAAGGTAGGATGATTTTCATATATTCTCATTATTAAATCATTAATATCATCACCATATCTAAATGTTTCATATGAATCCCATTTTCTATTTTCAGGATAAATTATATTTAATAAAATTTCTTTATTAATATCAATATTTTCTTCTTTTATATATTTTAATTTAATATTTTTTAATTTTCTTATATAATCCATAATTAATCTTTGTTCAATTGAAGTTATTGAATTAAAATCTATATCATCTAAAATATTAATACGGCAATCTTTAATTAATTTTTTTAAATATAAATCATCTTGATTTAAATATTCTTTATAAGTTAATTTTAAAAAAAATTTTTTTACTTTTGATTCTAAATTTGAATTTTCAATAATTCTTTTTAACTTTAAAAAATCTTTTTCCATAGAAGAATTTTCAATTTGAGCTATTTCATTTTCAGAATTTAATTTATTTACAGTATTTTTAATTGTTTCACTTTGAATAGTGTTTAAATTTAGATTAGGATCATTAAATAATGTATTAATAGAATTAAATAAATCACATTTTTCTTTATTTAATTCAAGAAATAATTTTTCTTCTGCATTATATTCATTTTCGTCTTTGAAAGGGTTTAATAAATCAAATTTTTTTGGTGGAAGTGGAAATTCAATTAATGATTTTATTTTAATCTCTTGTTTTTTTTCCATTAAAATAACTTATAAATAATAAAATAAATATTTTCCACTTTAATTTATTGAAAATAAATAATTAAATATAAAATAAAATCAATAAAATATTCTCTTATTTTATTTATTTTTTAAATAAAATCATTATTAGATCATAAAAAAATTAAATATATTAAAGAATCAATAACAATTAATTTTTATATTTTAAAAAATAAATGGAAAAAAAAAATGACTCACAACCTACAACTATTAAACAAAAATATGATTTTGTATGGAATATTGTATTTGGAATACTTTTTTTTCCTACTATTATAGGAATTTATTTCTTATTAAGAGATACTTCAAAATTCAGAAATGATTTAAAAATGAAAAATCCATCATATAAATTTCCTGAATTAAGTGACTTAAAATTAGTATTATTAATACTCCCAATAATAATATCTTTAAAAGTAATATTAGAAAGTTCATTTATGCATATTACAGAAAAAATAATGAAACAAAAATATAAAAATCCATCAGATGAAAAGAATTTTATTTTAGGAAAAATTTATAAAAGAAAATTAGCAAGTCATATTTTTAAAGGTTCATTTTATTTATTTATGACATTATTTGCTTATTTTATTCTTGATCAAGTTGATTATTTTCCAAAAACACTTTTAGGACATGGATATATGCCAAATATGTTTTTAAAAGGATATCCCAATTCATTTTATCATTACAAACCAAAATATTTTGATTTACATTATATTATTTGTTTATCTTATTTTTCTTGTGATTTAATTTGGCTTCTTTTTGTATATGAAAAACAAAGTGATTTTTTTAATATGTTACTTCATCATATTTGTACAATAAGTTTAATTATTTTTTCATATATGACAAATTATTCTAATATTGGATCAATTGTATTAATATTACATAATGCAACTGATGTTGTTATTCATTTTATAAGATTACTTCTTCAAACAGATTGTAATGAAACTATAAAAGATATTTTTGGACTTTTTGTAACTTTATTTTTTTTATATCTTAGATTATATGTTTTTGGTGATGCAATATACACAATTTGGCATTATATTACTTGGGATTGGGGATGGGTTACTTTTTGTTTATGGGGATTTTTAACCTTTTTATATATTATGCATGTTAATTGGTCTATTATGATGGTTCAAAAAATATTAGTTGTCCTTATTGGAATTAAATTATCTGATACTTTCAATTATGATGATAGTGTAAAGAAAAAATTGAAATCTCTTCATGATACAAATTCAAAAAATAAATGAAAATAATTTATTATTTTTAAATTTATTATTTCAAATTTAGTTTTCACATATAATAAATTTATTGATTATTGTAAATTATTTAAAAATATATAAAAAAATCTTCTTTACAAATATTAATAAATTTATATATTAAATATCATTTATTTCAAGAATATTAAAATTTAATTTTTGATTAACAAAAACAAGAAACTTAATTAAATGATAACAAATATTTAATTTTTGAAAATTATATGAATTAACATTAAATAATATATTTTATATATATATATTAATTCATATAATCTCATTAATTATATTAGTTTACTTATATGAAATATTTCAATTTCTTTAACTTTAAAATTTGAATTTTCATCAACAAATAAATTTTTTTCATTTTTTTGTCCTTCAAAATTAAATGGAAAATTTGAATAAGAATCTTCTGAAAGGAAATTATTAGAAATAACTAAATCATTTTCACCGAAATTGATTATACTATCATTATCACATATTAAAGCATATTTATCTTTTATTAATTTAAATGTTTTTTTTGCATCAAGAGAAAAAAGAAAAGCTTTATTATCATATTTTAATTGTTCAATATATGAAGATGGAATTTTTTTACTTTCAAAATTTAATGAAGTATAACCACCAAATTTTTTTCCTTTTTGTGATAAAATTAAGACTAAAAGTGAAAAATCATTTTTTGTAATATTATAAAAAGTTTTTTTATTATCACCATTTATTGATGATTTATATATTAATTCAATTTTATTTCCTTTAACAATTTCTCTGATATAATTTAATTCATTCATTGAAGTTATTATATCACTTTTATATGGATAAAATATTTGTGATAATAAATCAAATTCTTCTTTTAATGATTTTATTTCTCCTTTTAATTCTTCTAAATCTTTTAATAATTGTTTATTTTCATTTATTCCTTCCTTATATAAGTGTTCGATATTATTTTTATTTTCTTTTTCTTTTGTGATATTATTTTTTATCAATTTTATTTCATTAGATAATGTGGAAAATTTATGATTTTGATAAATTATTATTATAAAAAAAATTATAAGAATTAATAATATAATGTAGAACACTATTTTTCTTTTCCAAAATTTGTTTAATTTTTTGTTATTAGAATTTATTTCATTATTAATTGTATCAAATTGTATATAACTACTTTCACCAAAATTTTCTTTATTTTTTTTTGATAACATTTTTATTCGAAAATAATATATTAATTATATATCAATAAATAAATGAATTTAAAAAATAAAACTCAATTAGAATTTCGAAAATCAAACTTATTATTATCAAATAGTAAATCAAATATAAATAAAAATTATTTTCATTTATCTTCAAGTTATTCAAATTTCATTAAAAATAATAGAACAAGTTCTAAACCATTATCACTAACTAATTATTCAGATATATTATTATTAAAGAGAAATGGAAATAATTTAAAAAATAATAATTCATTAGGTATATTAACATCAAATGCATCAAAAACTTCTGTTCAAAATTTAAACTTTTATCCATTTAATAAAAAGAAAGAAGAAGATTATACAAATATTCCTTTAATTAATCATATAAAAAAATATAATACTAGAAATAAAATATTGTTAAAAAATGTGGAAGAAGCAAAAAATAAATTAAAATTATTTATAAATGAATATTCTAAGATTATGTTAAATGAGAATGAAAAATTTGGAAGGAAAAAAATGTTAAGGGATATTGAACAAAAATACAGTAATAAAGGATACAAATTATCAAAATCATTAATTAAAAATAATATTTTCAAAACTAATCCTTTATTAATGAAAAGTGAAAAAAATATGATTCAATATTTTAAAGCAAAAAATATTGAAGAATTAACTTTGAGAAAATTTCCAAAAAATAATTCAGAAAAATTTTTAACAAATTCATATCATTTATTAATGAAAAACATGCAAAATAATATGATTGGTGATATTGAAAAAGAAGAATTTTTAAAAAGACAAAGATTAAAAGAAGAAATATATCATGAAAAATTTGAAAAGAAAATAATTGAAAATGAAATAAAAGCTCATAAAAAAGAAATTAAAAGAACTAAAAATACATTATCAACATTAAATCTTAACAAAATGAAATATGATGAATTTGTAAAAAACACAAGAAAATCAATTAATAGTGATAAAAAAAGATTATCAAATTATGATTTCTTTAAAGAAAATAATATATTAACACCATCTACAACAATTTTTTCTTTAAACAAAACAATAGAAATTGAAAAATCAAATACAAAAGGTCGAGAAGAGGATGATAATGAAAAAAAAATAAAAAGACCTAAACAAAGACATTCAGTAAATTTTCCAAAATTTCTAAGAAGAAATGATAAACATTATACTGCAATACATTATTTAATTGGATTTAATGAAAAAATAGAAATGACTCAAGGAAAAATGAAAAGGAGTTATTCAGCAAAGCATTTAAATAAAAAGATTGAACCAAATACTAATCTAGAAATGATATATGATTATTTGAGTACTATGAATGATAATATAAACAATTTTGAAAAAAAAGAGTTTAAAAATATGATTAAAAAGTTCTTAAAAAATAATAATAATGAAAAAAAAATTAAAATTGATAAAGTTAATATGTATATTGGATTAAAAAATTTAAAATTTAAAATTGAAGAGAATAAAATTAAACCTTTATTAAAAAGATTTCCAAATATTCAAGTTTCAAAATATTTTAAAGATAAATTAAGAGTTGAAGCTGATTTAAATGAACAAATACAAGATTTTGAAAAAGCATTTTTAAAAATTATTACTAAAAATAATTTAGAATAAAATAAAAAATTTTAATATATAAAGTTATTAATATTGTTAATTCGTATTTATTTATATATAAAACAATTTTTAGTGAAATTAAATTAAATTTTTAAATAATAATTAATAAAAAAAGAAAATGATAGAATCAGATTTAATTTCTTTAATCGATTTAAAAGATTCTATTCTAACAATTGATACTTATTCAAATCCATATTTAATAAGATTTTTTAGATTTTTTTATTTAATAAAACAATATAAACAAAAGAGATATATAGTTGAATTATTATTTAAAATATGTTACTATACACAAATACTTTTTATATGTTTAATTAATGTTTCAGATGATTTAAAAAATAATGATATATTAATAAAATCAATAACTAAATTAAAAAATATGTTTTATGTAGGAGAAGCAGTAAATAATAAAACAAAATTTTTACTTGCTACTTCATTAGGTTATTTAATTTGTTTATTTATGATATTTTTAATTATATATGTTATTGTGAAGGATAAGAAATCTTATTCTTATTCTTTAAAAATATTTAATTATATAAATATTATATTTGAAAATTATCTTTTTGCTTTTTTTATTATAGTGTTTTTAATGAGTACAAAATGTGAAAATAAAAATTTTGTTATTTTTAAAGGTGAATGTGAAAATTCAACAAAACATAATATAATTATGGTAATTTCTTTATTTTGTTTAAGTTTTTTAATTATTTATTCAATTCTTATGTCTATTTATTATAATGAAATTGGAGGAATACAACATGTACATTTATATAAAAGAATAAATAATCATTTTGAAATATATTTAAATATTTTTTCTATTTTTATATATTTTGGGGGTTACTATGTTCAATTTTCTTCAGTTAAAAATAAAGGAACACTTAATTTATTTATAAGGGGATTAATTTTTATTATTTCTTGTATATTAATTATTTATATGAGAAAAAAAGTTTATTTTTATGAAAAGAGATTAAATTTTTTATATTTTACAGGATGGAGTTATATATGTTGGTTTTCTCTTTCTCTTTTATTACAAGAATTTTTTAATTTAAAACAATCATTATTTTTTGTTATTATTGGTTGGTTTTTAATTTATTTATTAAATTATTATATAATTAATTTACATGGAGAAGAGATTTTAACAGAAACAAATATTTTTGAAGCAAAAACAGCAAAAGAAATTGAATTATTTATTTCAAATTTTTTTAATATTATGAATGATATTACACATCATTCTCAACTATTATTGTCTGGATTAGTTTATACAATTGGTGAAATTTTTGAAACTAATCCAGAAATATTAGAAAAATATGAGAAATTTAAAAATAATAAAATATTAATTAAAAAATTTGGTGGAAAAGGAAATATTGTTTTTGATGTATATAGTATAGTTTATGTAATATATGAATATTTATTAGAAAAATCAAAATTAAAAGTTGATGCTCTTTTTTTAATGTCTTATTTTTGTATTAATAAATTACATAATTACTCTCTTGCAATATCAATTTGTACTAAAAATAAAATAATAGGATATTTAAATCATTATAATAAATTTTGTTTAATGGAAGATATAAAACAATGTTTAATAAAATCATCAAATAGTGAATTAAAAACAAATGATTCAATAAGACATATTGATATTGGTAGTGTAATTTTATATTCTAAATTAATTGATATTTTAAAAATAAAAATTTATGATGCAACATGTAATCAAGTTGATTATATAGATACATTAAGAAATTCAACAACTTCATTAAAAGCAACAAGACATTTTATTGATGTTGGAAATCATATTTTATCATTGAAAAAAGATATTATAAAAATATGGGAAAATATTATTAATTTAAATCCATTTAGTGATGAAATAAGAAAAGATTTTATGTTATATTTAAGAAATATAATTCAAGATAATGAATTAGCAGATAAAGAAGAATTAAAATATAATGCTATTAAAATAAATAAATTTTCAGAAAAAAATGATACATATCATAGTTTATTTAATAAAGATATTACAGTAATTTTAATGATTGATGGTAATTCATCACAAGGAAAAATTATATATACTTCAATAAATTTTTTAACATTATATAATTTTACTCCTAAAGATTTATTTAATTATACAATTAATGATTTAATTCCAAAATGTATTGAACCATATCATAAAGCTTTAATAATAAATGCTTTAAAATACTCAAATTTAAAATACATATTTAAAAAAGAAAAAGATATTTTAATGAAAGGAAAAGGTAATTCATTACATAATGTCAAAGCTTTTTTTAAAACTATACCAAATTTATCTTATGGTTTAATTTATATTGGAATGTTAGGAAAAATAAAAGAAAAACAATTTTTAGTTTTATTAGATCAAAATTTTAAAATTGATTCAATGACAAATCCATCTAATAATGGAAATTTTGGGAATATTATATATAATATGAATTTTCCTTTTGGATTAGGTGGAAATATTCATGGATATCATATTGGAATTTTAATACCAGAAATATTAAAATTAATTAAATTTCAAGAATCACAATATACAATTGAAAAAACAGATATAGATTTTAAAGGAAAATTATATTCAATTTCAAATGATATAATAAAATATGAAGGTATAATTGAAGAGCTTATGGAAAAAATAAAAACAAATGGAAAGCTAGATTTTATTCCAAATCCAAATAATCAACATTCATCAAAAAATCTTTCTTCATTATCTAAATCAAAATTCATTAATGAAAAATATACTCAATCAAATTTAAGAGAATTTACTGAATTATTAAATGATATAGATGACAAATATCCTTTATTTCATCAAGTATTTTATAGAATAACAAGACATAGTTTTCTTGATGATAAACATGTTTATTATAGGGTCTATATTGTAAATGATATAATTGAATCAAATGAATTTAATAAAAAAAAAAAAAATTCATCCACAAAAATAAAAGAATTGAATAAAACAACAACAGAAAATATTTTACTAGCCAATACAATTATTCAACCAGGTAAAGAAATAAGATTAAAACCTTCTGATTCAAAAAATGAAGTAATAAGTAATCAAAACAAAGATTATAAAGAACAAAAGATTATTAATAATTTAAACAATTTAAATAATTTAAATAATTATCAAAAAGCATCAAATAATGATTTAAAAAATGAACATGAATTATTAAATGAACTCAAAAAGAAAATATATAATAATAATATACCTTCATATATAAAGTATATGTTGTATTTTAGTTTTATTTTTTCACTTTTAACAATGATATTAATAATATATAATAATAATTTAATGTATAAAAAATTTCAATTTATTCAAATTTATTTAGACCAAAATTATTTTTTTAATCATACAAAAATTGCAATGTCAAGTATTTATTATGCAGTTATAAATTTAAAAATGTTAAAATATAATATAATGGGAAAAGATGGTTGTATAAATGGAATACATTGTGTAGATCACTTTCAATTTATTTTAGAAAGAGGATTAAGAGATGTAAAAAAATATACAGATAGAACAATAAAATACGATAATGATTATCAAGATATTCTTCAAAAAAAAAAATCATTTGATTTTTATACAAATAATTTAGATAATAAAACAGATTATAATTTAAATATTCCTAATTTATTATATTTTATTTTATCAAATGGAATAGAAATTGAAAGATATGCTGAAGAATATGTAAATGAAAATAATAATTTTTCATTAGTTGATACTTATGTAGAAAATATTTTAAATCATGCTGTAATTTATTTATATAGTAATGAAGCAAATGGTTTAAATGAAGTAGAAAAAAGAATTAATGCAAGTAGTTCAAGATTTAAAAGTAATAAAGCTTATCTTATACTTAATTTAATTTTATTTATTATTGTATTTTTATCTTTATTAGGAATTACTATAAAATTGTATAATATAGAAACGAAATTATTATATAAAATGATTAGATTTCATAGTCCTAAATTTGATATTTATTTCAAATATTTAGAAGAGTTAAAAAAAAAATTAAGAAAAGATACTGGTGAAGATGAAGATAAAAATGAATCAGAAAATGGAAATGAATCTAAAATAAGTGATAATGAAAAAGAAAAGGAAAAAGAAAAAGAAAAAGATAAAAATGAAAATATAAAAAATAAAAAAAATAAAAACCAAAATAAAAATAGTATTATGGAAAAGAAAAAATTAGCAAAAGTAACAAAATTACAACAACAAAAAACAATAAAATTTAGAATAATGAGAAGATATTTTTTTGTATACAATTTCTTTTTTTCAATAAAAATATGTGTAATATGTATAATAATAATGATATATTATCCAATAATATATTTATTATATGAATATAGAAGAGAAAGATTTTTTGAATATGATGATTTTATGTCATCATGTGAAGGAATATTTGTAGATGCATATGAAGCTTTTGGTACTTTAAAAAATCAGACAATCTTTTTCGCAAATTACATAATTGAAAAAAAGGAAAAAATAAAAGAATTAAATAATAATATTTCAGTTGTTGAATTTAAAGGAATAAATTATACAAAAAATAATATAACAGAATTAGAAAAAAAAAAATTTATTTTTGAAATTCCAGAAGAATCAACTAGAACAGTAACAAAATTAGGTAATTTAGTTACTGCATTTACGGCAAATACAGATATTACTAAAAATTCAACTGAAACTGTTTTAGTGTCTTTATATAATGGTAATGCTTGTAAAGTATTATTTCAACTTTATGAATATGACGATGAAAAATATGAAACTTGTTTAAATTTTTGGTCTTCAATAGTTACTCAAGGAATTGAACAATGTTTAACTCAATTAGAAGTTGAAATGAGTAATATTGTTACTTTATTTCTTGAAATTAATAATTCTACTGAAATTTTTAATGATTTGGAAATTTTAGAAGCTCCTTTTACAAGATGTGAAGAATTTATTACTAATTATTTTTTTTATGCTTATAAAGAAACTATTGTTATTTTTGTTGCTTTGGAAAAAGTTAAAAGTGGTCTTATTTATTCAGAATTTGATATTATGAAAACTCTTTTTATTATTATTTGTATTTGTTTATTTTTTATATTAAATACATTTATTTATTTTGAAAATAAAGAGATTGGAGATTTTTTAAAATTTATTGTAATTTTTCCTACTGTTTATTTAATTGAAGATGATAATTTTTACAAACATATTATTCATTTGAAAAAGGAATTATATGGTTAAAAAAATTTATATTTCTATTATATTTAAATAAAATATATATATTTATAATATATAAATTATATAATTTTTATTTTTCCATTTTTCCTCTTATTAAAAATTTAGCTTTAGGAGAATCATTTTCACTTTCATTACTTTCTTCATTTCCTTCTATATTATCAAAATCTTTATTTTTTTTTAAAATTTTTTTTTTTATTCTTATAGTTTTTTTCTTTTTTGTTGAATCTTCTGTTATTTTACTTTCTTCTTGTTCAATTAATAAACCTTTATCTCTTTTATTTTTAATTCCCTCTATATAATTGTCTATTTCATTATCATCTAAAATTAATGGATATATTTTTTCAATTACTTTCGGTTCATTATCATTTTCATTTTCATTATTATTATTTATATTATTATCTTTTTTTGTTTGTTGAATATTATTTTGAATAGGAATGTTATTTTGTATAGGAATATTATTTTCTACAGGAATATTATTTTGTATAGGAATGTTATTTTGTATAGGAATATTATTTTCTACAGGAATATTATTTTGTATAGGAATATTATTTTCTACAGGAATATTATTTTGTAATGGAATATTATTGTCTACAGGAACATTATTTTGTGTTATTGAATTGTTAACTCTTTTTTCTTTATCCATTTCATTAATTAAATTAACATTTAATTTATGGTCTATTAAATTTTCAATTTTTCTTTGATTTCTTAAATTTTCTAATTCTTTTAGTTTTCTTAATTCTAATTTTTTTTTTATTTGATTTTTAATAATAAGTCTTAAATCATCTTCTGTTATTAAATCATCAGAATCTTCAGTATTAAATTTTTTTTTTATACTTTCATTTAATAAAATATTAATTAAATGTTTTAAATATTTTTTATCATATTCCGTTTTAGTTGAACTACTTCTTGTTCTTATTCTTGTATTTTTATGTTTCTTACTATTATTATCATTATTTTGTTTATTTAACAAATTTTTCAATATTTCATAATTTATTTGTTGCAAATATTGCATTTGATCAATTTTATTTTCTAACATTATTGAAACATTTTTATAATCATTTTGTAAATGATCAATACATTTTATTGCTTTAATATTTTCATCATATATTTTATTTGTTAAATTATTATTTAATTGATTTAAATGTTCATTTATTTCATTTTTTCTTATTATATTTTCATTTTCATATTTTCTTTTCTTTATTTTTATTTTTTTATTTGAAAAAGATTTACGTAATGACGAAGTTGAATAAAAAGGAATAGGTGGTAAAACAAGTGATTTTTCTTTAATATTATTTTTATTTCTAATTAAAATATTATCATTATTATAATAATCTTCATTTATATTTTTATTATTATTATTCATTTTTTTATATAATTCTGACATTAAAATGTTTTTTCTTCTTATATTTTCATTTTGTAAATCATATAGTTTATTTTCAAGAAATTGTAATTTATTATTATCATAATTTTGAGGTTGATTTATATAATCTTTTAAATGAATTATTGGTTGTGAAGATGAATATGATAATATTTTTTTATTTGGTTTTTTTTTTTTTAAATTTCCAACTCCTGAATAAAACATACTATAAAGATTTTGCATTTATATTTCTTTTTTTTTTTTTCTTTTTTTCTAAAATATTTTGAAAAAGGAAAAATAAAATATAATAATTTATATAATATAAATAATATATATAAATACAAAAAAAAAATTTTAATTAAAACAATTATTTCCAAATTTTAATATCATCACCACAAGATGCAATATCACCATTTAAAAATTGAACAAAAGCAGAAATTTGATTATTATGAGGATTTTGTTTAAAAGAAATACTTTTAATACTTCTATTAATTTCATCAATTTCCCATTGTTGAATATCTCCATAAGGATGTTGAAAAGGACCATAATATTCACTAGTTAAAAAAGTTCCATCTCTCAAAGGGAAAATACAATTAAAAATATGTAAATTAGGTCTAAAAGTTTGAATTAAAGTATAAGATTGAGTATGAAATAAATAAATTCCACCCCAACCAACAATACAAAAATATTCATTATCAATTTTACAAATACAATTTGGCTTATCTGCACATTTTATATTTTCTATTGTAAATGTTTTATCAAATGTATTTATATTCCAAAATTTTATATTTTTATCTGAAAATGATGATGAAATAAATTCATTTTCATTTACTTGAAGTAAACATTCTGCTCCGTTTGAATTATTAAAATAATCTGTTATTGATCTTATACAATAATAAGATTCTTTTTCTTCTGATTTTTTATATATTCTCATTGATTGATCACTTGATGTTGATATTAATAATCCATTTTCTAATTCTATTACTTTATATATTGAATCATTGTGTTCTTTTATTGTTTGATCAATATTATATTTTAAACAATTGTTTTCTAATTTAATTATTTGAAATGTTTTATCAGATGAACAAGAAATTAATCTACCATCTTTTATTTGTGTTAAAAAATGAATTACATTTGTATGAATTTTTATTTTTAATCTTACTTTAAGTGATAAAATATCATATATATTAATTGTATTATCATATGATGACGATGCTAAAAAACCACTTTTTAAAATTAACATATATGAAATCCAATTTTTGTGACCTTTTATTGTAGTATATTCATAATATTTATTAAAACATTTATCATGAAATAAATTCCTTTTAGGAACTGGGAGATCACCATATTCTATTGGAGTATAACAACTTATAGCCCCCATAAAAAAATTTTAAAACTTTAATATTTTCAAAAATTAAATAATTTATTAAAATAAATGAAGAACTATAATTAAAATATATGAATTAAATTTATATATTTTGAAATAGTTTCATTTTAATTATTATTCAATTTTTAATAAAGTAAATATAAATAGTTCGTTTATTTAAATATTATTTATTAAAAAATTTTATTTGAATTTCATTCTATATTTTTCATTTTAATTTATTTTTTTTTTTAAAAACTTTAATTTTATGATGTAATTTAATTTAATTATTTATCAAGTTTGTTTTACAATTTTAAATAATATATTAATTTATATATGTTTTTTATTATTCGAATATCAAAAACAAAATTTAGTAAAATTTTCATTATATTATTCCATATTATTTTATTAAATTTTTATTTATTTAAAACATAAAAATAATTTACGAAAATTATTAACTTTTAAATAATTAATAGTGGAGGAAAAAGAGAAAAAAATTGAAGAATTAAAAAAAAGATATATAAAAACAATAAAGAGATATTTATTAGATTTTGATTTAGAAAAAATATGTTCAGTTTCCTTATCAAAACTAAATATATATGGATGTTTAACATGTGGAAAATTTTATCAAGGAAGAGGAATAACAACTTATGCATATTCACATTGTTTACAAGATGATCATCATTTATTTATAAATTTACAAACAAATCAAATTTTTTGTTTACCTGATGGTTTAGAAATTAATGATTCTTCTTTTGATGATATAAAAAATAATTTAAAACCAAATTATACTAAAGATAATATTGGAGATATTGATTATAATTCAAATAATTCATATAGTTTAGAAGGAAAAAAATTTATTCCTGGTTATGTTGGATTAAATAATGTTAAAAAAAATGATTATTTTAATGTAATTATTCAAGCTTTTTCTCATTTAGAAAAAATAAGAAATTTTTTTTTATTGTATAATTTGGATAAAAATTTCGATGAAAAAATGTATTTAGAAATTTTTGTTAAAAGATTATCTGAATTAAATAAAAAGATTTGGAATAAAAATAATTTTAAAGATCATGTTAATCCAATTGAAACACTTCAAATTTTACCTAAATTAAGTAATCAACAATTTACATTAAATAAACAAAGTGATGTTGTTTCTTTTCTTTCTTGGTTTATTAATGTACTAAATAAATATTTTATTACTCAAAAAAATGAAATTAAAGAAAATATTATTGAGAAATATTTTACTGGTTATATTCAAATGGAAATTTATACATTAATTAAAGATAGAAGTCAAATAATAAAAATGAAAAAAAAAATAGTTAAAATTGATGGAATTGAATATTTTTATGAAGTAAAAAAAACTAAATTTTATTATTTAACTTTGGATTTACCATCAATTCCTTTATTTAAAGATTCAAATAAAAAAATAAATATTCCTCAAGTTCCAATTAATGAATTATTAAAAAAATTTACAGGAGAAATATTTATTGATGAACCAATAAAAGAACAAAAAAAAAAATTAAAAATTGTTTCTCTTCCTAAATATTTAATTTTAATATTTAAAAGATTTCATAATAATATGATTTTTATGGAAAAAAATCCAACAATAATTAAATTTCCATTAGAAAATTTAGAAATTGGTGATTCATCTTATAATATTTTATCTAATATAATACATGATGGGAAACCTGAACAAGGTTCATATAAAATTCAAATAAAAAATAAAATAAGAAAAGAATGGTATCAAATAAAAGATTTAAATGTTGACACAATTTTACCTGAAAGTGTTTTAATTGATGAATCATATATTCAATTTTATGAAAGAAATCATAAAAAAGAAAAGTAAAAATATTTATTTTTTTTTAATAAATTAAAATAAGAATATTTATTATTTCTTATTTATTAATTTTAAAAAAATTTTTTTTAATAATATATGGGTTGTGTAAAGACTAAAACAACAATTACATGTAATAAAGAAAATAAAAAAAATAATAATGATGAATTACATTATGAAAAAAAATCTCCTGATAATAAATTAGATTTAGATTCAAATTCCAAAACTAATAATGCATCAAATAAAAAAAATATTATTAATTATAATGAGATAAATAATAAAACTCAAAATAAATTATTAAAAGATGCATCTGAAATTGATAATTTATATTTTATTTTAGAAAAAATTTCAAAAAATCCAAAATAATAAAATAAAGAATAAACAACTTCAAAACTACAATTTCACTCAAATTTAAAAATATTTTTTTATAATAAAAATCATAAAATTTTCTTTTATAATATTTCAATTATAAAAAAATTAAATAGAATTAAATTTACATAAGACTCAGTTTTAGTTTTTAATTTTTCAGAATATAAATTAACTTGAATATCAATTTTTCTAGTTATTTAAATAAAATAAATCTCATCAAAATAATTTGATTTCAAACAATCATTCAAAATATTTCAAGAATTTTTTTATTAAAGAAAATATAAAAATTAAAAAAAAAGATATTGAATTAAAATTAAATATTTCCTGAAATGAATTAAAATGAAAATGATATGAATAATTATGAAGTATTTGAATTCAAGTTACTTATAAAAATATTCATATTGAAAAAAAAAGTAAAATCATTAAAGAATATTCAAAAAAGAGTACCGTATTCCACTTTGCCATTTCCCCTCTCTTTCAAAAAAACTCTTTTCTTTATATTTCAAATTATTTGTGTAAAATTTTAAATTAATTAATTTAATAATTTAATTTCTCCTATACTATCAACTAAAAATTCAAAAACATCAAATTTTAAATTTTGAAATCCAGATTTCTTTTTACAAATTAAATATAAAATTTTTTATGAGTAGTTTTCTGTTTTTTTGGGAAAAATTTTTAATATAAAATAAAAACAATTTCTAAATCAATAAATAATAAAAATAATAAAAAATTAAAAATTTAATTTTATTTCATTTAAATGAGAAAGGAATCAACATCAAGTCAAAATTCACCTACTTTTAATTGTTTAATATGTAAAGAAGATAGAAAATTTGTTTCAATAGGAATATGTAATCACAGAAGGATTTGTTTATATTGTATAATGAGGGCAAGATTATTTTATGATGAAAAAAAATGTGCAATGTGTAATACAAATTTAGAAGAAGTTTTCATAGTTGATTTTTCTAATAAAATAACATATGATGAATTAATAAAAGGGAAAAGTTATTATTATGAAGATGACGAATTTGATAAATGTGAAATTTATTATACTGAAATGGAAGCAAAAGAAGAAGCATTAAAATTAAGAGGATTTAATTGTCCAATTAAAAATTGTAAAAGTGAAACTTTTGAAAATTTAGAAAATTTAATTGAACATTTAGATAAAGTTCATAGAAGATTTTATTGTATGGTTTGTTTAAATGAAAATAAAAAATTTTTAAGTGAAATGGAAATATATAATGAACAAAATTTAAATGAACATATTGAATTTGGAGAATATAAAAATGATACTTTAATAAGTCCACCACATCCATCATGTCCATTTGAAAATAATATGAAATTTTATAATGATGAACAATTATTTAAACATATGAATAATAATCATTTTATTTGTCAACTTTGTAAAAATGAAAAACATATTATTTTTTATTCACTTTTAGATAATTTATTATTACATTATCAAAAAAATCATTTTTGTTGTCCTTATTCTGAATGTATTCAAGATGTTTATGTTGTTTTTGGTAAAGAAGAAGAATTAATTACTCATTTAATTACTAAACATCATGTTAAAGATGCTTCTAATAGATTACAAGAAATTATATTTGAAAATAAACATAATTTTAAAAGTTTTACTCCTATTACTGGAAAAGATGAATTTAATTTTACTGAATTTGTTCAAGAATTAAAAAGAAAAAGTGAAGAATATAAAAGAGATATTGTTAATAATAGAAATAAATATGTTTTTATGAATCAACCTTTTTATAATAATGAAGGAATTGAAGTTGTTTATGAATTTAGTAATGATAATAGAAGGGGGAGAGGAGGAAAAAAAGGGAAAAAAAGGAAAGATTATTATAATAAATATAATCAAGATAATAATTCTTATAATTATGATAATAATTATTATCATAAAAATAATTATAATGATAATCAAGGTAATAATTATTATCATAAAAATAATTATAATGATAATCAGAGTAATTATAATTTTAATAATTATTATCAAAGAGGAAATCATTTTAATGATAATTATCATAATAAAGGAAATAATAATGAAAATAAATATCATAAAGGAAATTATTCAAATAATTATGATGATAATAAAGGAAATAATAATACAAATAAATATCATGAAAAAGAAGATGAAGGAAATGAAATAGTTAATCAAGTTAAAAATATTAATATTTCAAAAACTAAAGAAAAATTAAATTATTCTGAAATATTATCATTTTACTTAAATTCAGTTAAAAATTATATTAAAACAAAGATTATTAATGAAAAAATTCCAGAAGAAGATGTTTTTTTAGCAAAAGAAACAATATTTCAACTTATAATTATTATTGATAAAATAGATTCTCCACAAAAATTAATAGAATTAACTTCTCTTCATAATTTTGGAATTGATTTAGGAATTAATAGACAATTAAAAGAACTTATATCATCAGGAAAAAAAGATGAAAAAAAATTTTATTCTATTTTGAATAAATTAGAAACTTTTAAAAAAATTTTATTAATATATAAATATTTATTAATATCAAGTAAAAAAACAGATGAATTGTTTTATAAATTAGATTTAGAGCAAATTGATCCTGATTTATATGAGGAATTTTTAGACAAACCAAAAAAAAAAGATGAAATAATTTCAAAAGAGGAAAAAGATAAAAGAGAAAAACAAAGAAAATTAAAAGAAGAATTAAATTATAAAAATAATTTTTATTCAAGTAAACAAAATATTCAACAAGTAAAAAAAGAAAAAGAAAAAGAAAATATTGATTTTAAACCAAATCAAAATAAACCAAAATCAAAATTAGCAATGTTATTAGATGGAGATAATATTGAAGATAAAAAAGACAAAAATAAAAAAAATATACAAGGTTTTAATTTAAATAACTATAATCTTGATATAGATTTTCCTGAACTAAAATAAAAATAAAATAATATACATTTTTAATTTATATATTTTTTTTGAATTTTAAAAAAAAATTATTTATGAAAGACGATAATATATCTTTATCAACAAATAATTTTAAACCAGAAACAGAATTAAAAGAAAATAATAATAATGAAAATTCAAATCAAAATTTATTCCCATTTAAAAGGAATTTAAATAGAAAAAAAAGTGTATTGTCGACAACTCCTGAATTATTTTCTTGTGGGGGTGGTTCTAATAATCAAAAAAAAAAAATAAAAAAAGGAGAAGAAAAAATATACTGGATTCCAGATTCAGAAGTGAATAATTGTAATAATTGTGGAAAAGATTTTACTTTTTTTGAAAGAAAACATCATTGTAGAGTTTGTGGTAAAATTTTTTGTAATACATGTATATTAACTTATTATGAAATAACATATTTTGATGTTGAAGGAGAATTAAAATGTTGTTCTCATTGTAAAGAATTGTATATGAAATTAAATTCAATTTTAAAACAAAATTTAGTTGAATTTAAAGATGATAAAGGAAATAAAAATTTTGAAACAAAGTTAAATGACTATATTAATAAAGAGAAAATTCCTGAAATTGAAACTTTACAAGATGAACAAATAAATAATTCATATAAATCTTTAGTGAATGAAACAATTGAAAATGTTTTAAAAACATCAGTAAATTATCCAAATTTATATCAGAAATGGACAAAAATTTTAACAAAATTATTAATTAAAATATTTAATAATTTATGCCCATCATGTCAATATTTAAAAGATTCAATTGATATTCGTAAATATATAAAAATAAAAATAATTGAATATTATGATCAAAGTTTATGTGAAGCAATTGATGGTTATGCATTAAAAAAAGATGTATGTTCAAAAAAAATGAAAACCGAATTTGAAAATCCTAAAATTTTATTAATAGATAGTCCTGAAAAAATAAATAATAAACATAATTTTGAAAATGGTAAATCTTACTTTAATATATTGTGTTTGAAAATTAAATTATTAAATCCACAAATAATTTTAATTAAAGATAAATTAAGTGCTGAATTACAAAATTTAATTCTTAAAGAAAATCCAAATATAAGTATTATTGAAGAGTGTAAAATAAAAGATCTTGATATTATTGCAAGATGTACTACATCTTTTATTGTTCCTTCAATAGATTTAATAAATAAAGGTATTATTTTAGGAAAATGTTCACAATTTATTGTTAAAAAAATAAAACAATTAAATTCAAAAGATGAATATAATTTAATGCAATTTAAAGGATGTGGTCAAAAATTATTTTATACATTAATTCTAAGTGATAATAACCAAGGTGAATTAAAAGAAATTAAAAAATTATTAAAGAATCATTTATTAAAAACAATTAGAGATTTTTATATTCAAAAAAAAATGTTTAAAGCATTTAATTTTTATTATCCAATCAAACAAAATAATATAAATTATCAAGATAAAAATTTTTTAAATTTCAAAGAAGGTTTCAATAAACAATTAGTAAATGATCAAAATAATACATTTCAATTAATCCAAATAACAATGTGTAAAGGGAAAAATCCAAGTCAAAATCTAAATAAATCATTTTTCTCAAAATCACATAAAAATAAATTATTAGATGAACAAATGAGATTAACTGAAAATCCAATAACAAATCAAGAAAATGAAATTTTAGAATCAATTTATCATATTTGTGAATCATCATTTGTATGTTTGAAATATTATTCTTCAATTGAAGGTGAAGAAAAAACTTTAGGTCAATTAATTATAGATTTATGTTTGCAAAAAAAAATAAAATGTGAAAAATGTACAAGAACTCTTTCCCAACATATATTTTATCTTTATAAAGGTAATCAAAGATTAGTTATTACATTATTGGAGAATGAAACTTTACAAAATAAATTTAATGAGAAAATTATAAAAAAAATCGATGAATTTATTGAAAATATTGATTATAGATTTAATGAAATTTGTACTTTTGGTTATTGTAATCTTTGTAGAAATATTATTTCTCCTATTATAAAATTAGATGATAATGTTTCTAATTTTTCAGCAAGTAAATTTTATTATCATTATTTTTATAATCATAATGTTAGAAATTTACCTTTTGCTTTCTATGATGTTAATGAATTTGGTAATTTAATTCATGATTGTAATGATTTTGCTTTTAAAGATATTTCAAGATATTTTATAACTTCATATGGTACTGTTTTATTTAGCCTTGAAGAAATAGTAATATATAATCCTATAGAAATTCAAATAAATAAAAATTTAGAAATGCTTAAAAGACAAAATCAAAATGAATTAGAAAATTTAATTATAGAATTAAAAGATTTATCTGATTTTTTTTTACCAGAAATTGAAAAAAATTGTTCTTCAATTTTAGATTTTTCCAATACAATGAAAAGTGAAAAATATAATCATGAAATAACTTCATTAAATAATATTATTAGTTCAACATTAACATTTTATATTGTAATTAAAGAATTAAAAAATGAAATTATTAAAGAGAATTTTTCTGATATTTTAGAAGCTAATGTTTATGTTAAATATTATTATTGTAGAATATTTCAAATTATTTATCTTATTCATTGTATATTGAAAGCTTTTAAAAATTTATTTTTTGTCACATTTTTTGAAGAAGAAGAAGAAAAAATCGAAAAAATTGAAAAAGAAAATAATGAAAAAAGTAAAAATAATGAAGAAATAAATGAAAAAGAAAATGAAGAATCAAAAAAAGATGAGAATAATAATGATGAAAAGGAAAAAAATGATATTGAAAATAAAAAAATAAATATTAATAATGGAAGTATTATTTTTCATAAAATAGATTATAAAAAAATGATGATAAATGATTTTGAAAATAAAAAAAATACTTTTAATTTATTTGTCAAAGATTTTTTAAAAATTAATGATAATCCAAAATATGAAAAATTAATTTCAAAAATTTTATTTTTTGATTTGAATCATAAAAAATATTCAATTGATGTAAATGAAAAAGATATATTTTCAATAATATCATATGCATTAACAAGTGATGAATATTTACAATTTTCATTTCAAAATTGTCAATATAGAGAAGACAAATTAGAAAGAATTGAAACACCATTTACTGAACAAAAAATTAATAAAAATGATGACAATATAAAAAATGTAAATAAAAATAACAGCGATAAAAATATTCAAAAGAATAAAAATCAAAATGAAAAAGAATTTACTTTATTTTATTCTTCATTATTATATAATTTAAACCAAATTGAGTTCAAATTAGAGGGTATTGAAAGAGAAAAATTATTAACTCATATGAAAAATCAATTATTAAACGATAAAAAAAATCATTTTAAATATAATATGAAAAATGATATGAAACAATTATTATTTGAAACAATAACTGAACCAATAAACAAAAAAGATAATATTTCACATCCAGAATTATTAGAAAAATTAATAAATTTTAATAATTTAACAGATTATAAACAAAAATTTAATGAATTAAAATCATTAACAAAAACATTAATTTCAATAAAAAAAAAATATGAAGAAAAACAAAAATTAAAACTTGAAAAATTAGTATTTAAAGAAAATCAAATTTTAGATAATGAATTCATAATAAAAGTTTATCAGCCAATTCAATTCCACTCATTAAGAGAATTATATTGTTCAACATATAAAGAATTTATATTATCATTGAGTAAAACAAAGACATGGATAAATGTTTCAGGTGGAAAATCAAAAGCAAATTTTTATAAAACATATGATGAAAGATTTATAGTTAAATATATTAGTAAATTTGAATTTAAAATGTTTATTGAAAATACTTTTCAATATTTTATACATAATTATAAATATTTTTTTGAAAAAATGCCAAGTGCAATGGCAAAGATAGTAGGAGCCTTTAAAATAACAAAAAAAGAATCAAATAAAGATAAAGAAAAAAAATATTGTGTTGTGATGGAAAATTTATTATATAATTTAGAAAATAATGAACATGATCTTCAAATATATGATTTAAAAGGTTCAAATGTAAATCGTTATTGTAAAGATAAAAATAAAGTACTTTTAGATACTAATTTTAAAGAAGATTTTAAAGGAGAACCTTTAGTTTTGAATATAGATATTTATAATTTATTAAGATTTGCAATTGTAAATGATTCTTTACTTTTATGTAAAATTAGAGTAGTTGATTATTCTCTTTTGGTAATTATTATAAATGAAAAAAAAAAAGAAATTGAGAAAAAAATCAAATTTGGAATTCTTGATTATTTTAGAAAATATACTTGGGATAAAAAAATAGAAACTAAATTTAAAAAATTAATGAATAATTTTCAAGATCCAACTATTATTAGTCCTGAAAATTATAAAAAAAGATTTGATGAAAAAATTAGTAGTTATTTTATAGCGAATGGATAATTAATTTTATATATGAAAATTAAATTAATAGTGGTAGAAAATAATCATATTTTTATAAAATCAAAAATAAACAAATTATATAAAATAAAAAAATATAATATAATTCTTTAAAAAAAACTCAAAAAAAAAAACTCAAAAAAAAAAATAAAAAATAAAAAAAATAAAAATAAAAAAAAAAAATCTAAAAAAAAAATAAATTTAAAAAAAAAAAAAATTAAAAAAACT